>ENA-UOJL01000033-UOJL01000033.1-human-gut-metagenome-genome-assembly--contig:-P47-NODE-33-length-224920-cov-28.110235_pt1 | contig 224920 bp, 202 predicted proteins | sample MGYA00242347_ERZ723894 | MGnify/ENA metagenome assembly ERZ723894
TGGTGGCGCAATTTTCAACTGGAATATTGGCGCACTTTTCAATTAGTATCTACATATATAGGTGGAAGTATCGCAGATAAGCAGATAATCCGAATAAGGAAGATAGTCGAGCATAAAGAGCATATCTTCCAATCCCGACACAGCAGGAACAAACCGGAGACCGTGTTCCTTTATCAGCCTGTTGTCATACAGCTTTGCCCAGGCATACATTACGTACTTTCCAACCAGCTCTGCAAGCACACGCGAACAGTCCATCGGCAAGATGGTTTGTTGCGGAACATGAACGGTATGCAAAGAACCGTCGGGAAACAGTTTATCGAACCCGCAAATTACCGTTCCTCTTTGAGACTTATCGGCAGGCAATGATGCGTAAAGCTCCTGCAAATAGGTGGAAGTGACGTAATCGTCCGAATCGACAAATGCAATATAAGTCCCCGATGCGTGCTCCAGCCCTTTGTTCCGGGCGCAACTCAACCCTGCATTCTCCTGATGGAAAACTCTTACTCTCTTATCCTTACCCGCATATTCATCACAGATTTCCCCGCAACGGTCCGGGCTGCCGTCATCTACCAACAGCAACTCGAAATCAGTAAACGTTTGCGATAAAATGCTGCTTATACATTCGGCCAAGTATTGCTCGACGTTATATACAGGCACTATCACTGATATTTCGGGGATGTTCCGTTCCATGGCATAATTTTTCAATCGACTCCGTGCGTGGTATGAATAAACCGCCTGTTCGCTTCCTTCAGCCGGAACAGGTTCAAAAGCATCAGCAGGAAAGAGTAAGGAACCCAACAAACCGCTTTCAGCAAACGCCATTTCCAATATTTGCGGGGAATGGCGAGAGCCAGCGCCAACAGCAACAGTATGAATATCCCCCACCATTTACAGGCCGACGGAGACGCGAACAGGGAATGTGCGAGGGAAATTATGAACACAAAGCCCAGCAGCAACACTCTGGAAAGAGAGATTTGCTGATAAAGCTTATCGCAGAAGTCCCACTTCCCGCTGCGAATGGCAGGTAGCAGGTGATTGGCAAACTCAAAGAAACTGTAATACTGGGCGGACAGCCAACGGCGACGCTGCTTGTAAAAGCTGTTCGCTTTCTGTATCTTCTCGTCCCTGACGATAGTATCGAGCAGATAATGAATGTGTATGCCCTTATAAAGAAGCTTCATTTCCAGCACGCGGTCAAAACCGCCCACAGAAGTGTTATCCATCATCGCATCGTAAAACAAGGGATATTCAAAGGCCATCCCCGAACCTATCAGAGCCGCCGACATTCCCAAATTGACATGTCCCAAACGGAATATGGAATTGTTTATCTCCTCGCTGATTGCATCCAGATAGGCCATACCGGTATTCAGATTCTTGGCCACGCGATGTGTCTGTACCACCCGGACGCCGGACACGGAGAAAGCATCGTTCAGCTCGGACAGGTAGGAAGGAGCAATAATGTTATCCGCATCTATTACCAATGCTATGTCGTAAGCGGCTTTGTCCAAATATCCGAGGGCTGCTTGCAGGGATTTGGTATTGGTGCTCTTCTCAAAATCGACTTGAAGCAGCTTTATGGGAAGTGAAGACAAAACCGCATTGGTTTCGGGTTGCATGTGGTCCGAAATAACCACAATATCATATCTGTCATCCGGATAATCCTGCGCCAGACAGGCATGCACGGTAGGCAATATAACCGCATCTTCGCGATAAGCGGCAATGAACACAGCAAACCGCTTGCTTGTCCGGGCCGGTGCGGTAACGAACGGTTTGTACCGGCACAGCGATGCCAGACTGCACACCAGCAGATATGCCACATTTATCGCGAATAAAATGTATAGCAACCAATCAAGAGTATATAACAAGTGTTCCAAAATCCATGCAATTTAAGCCTGTTGTTCTATGTTCCGGAAAGCCTGCCTGCCGGACATTCGTTACAAAGATACAAAAAACGGGAAGAGTTTGGACAGAATATACAAAAAAGTGAGCATAAAATACAGAAATAAAAAAACGAGCAAGCTCTTCCGAACCCCTCGCCTCGTGTAAGAAAAGCCCAAAGGCTTTTCTTTTTTTACTTGCATCAAATTTTTGTTACCTGAAAATCAATCTTTCTTTTTACCTCTAAAAAACAAACTTCAATTACCTATTAAATAACACTTAATGTTTAACTTTTACCTTTTTCTAATTACCTACTTTAATCTAAAACTTTTACCTATGAATTAATTCAATCTTTTTACCTCTTAACTAATTACCTATACTGAAAACTTTATCTTTTTATTCTTTTATAAGAGCAATTTCCCAACTGCATTGCAAAGGTAATACTTTTTTCCGTGTGCGCAAACAGGAGGGGAAAGAAGTGTGTGTTTTATAACATTGTTTTAGAGATTAAGCGTCTCTTTTACACTTGTAAACAGTTAAAATGCTACCAATGTGACACACTATCCGCCGAAAGCATTACACCGGGTATAAAAAAAACAAACCACCGAAGTGCCGTAGCACCTCGATGGTTGTCCCCTTTAAACACCTTTAAACAAAATGAAATATAATAATTACTTTCTTGCTTCTGCAATGTAAGCCAAAGCTTCCTTACATTTCTCCGTAACGTAAGTCCAGTCCTCGGCAGCAACCTTATCGCTCGGGAAGAGCTTGGAACCCATACCTACGCAGAATACGCCGGCTTTAATCCAAGAAGTCAGGTTTTCCTGTGTCGGTTCCACACCGCCGGTAACCATCAGCTTAGACCACGGCATCGGAGCCAACAGACCTTTTACAAGTTTAGTGCCTAGTACATCACCCGGGAATATCTTGCAAAGGTCGCAACCTACTTCCTGTGCGAAACCAACTTCTGAAACGCTTCCGCATCCCGGAGTGTAAGCTACCAAACGGCGGTTGCAAATCTTAGCGATTTCGGGGTTGAACAACGGGCCTACAATGAAGTTTGCACCCAATTGCAGGTACAGTGCCGCAGTAGCAGGGTCTACGATAGAACCTACACCCATAGCCATTTCAGGGCATTCTTTTGCTGCGAACTTCACAACTTCTGCAAATACTTCGTGAGCAAAGTCACCGCGGTTGGTAAACTCGAATGCACGAACACCACCATCGTAACAAGCTTTCACTACTTTCTTTGCCACTTCTGCATCTTTGTGGTAGAATACAGGAACCATACCGGTTGAACCAATTTTGTTCAATACGGCTATTTTATCAAATTTTGCCATTGTATTAATCAGTAATTTAATGTATGGAAATAACTCTTTTTCTGTTCTTTCAGACACGGATTAGTAGCGTGTTCTTTGCGTGATTATTACACCGGAATCCGTGCCTGAAAAAAATCATTAGCGTTGTACACGACCGCTTGCGTCACCGCCTGCCAGCGCTTCTACCTCCTCAACTGAAACGAGGTTGAAGTCACCGTTGATAGTGTGCTTCAAAGCGGAAGCAGCCACTGCGAATTCGAGGGCAGCGCCCTGGTTGGGCTTAGTCAGCAAACCGTGGATGATACCGCCTGAGAAAGAGTCACCGCCACCTACACGGTCGATGATCGGATTGATATCGTAACGTTTTGATTCGTAGAATTCCTCACCGTTGTAAATCATTGCTTTCCAACCGTTGTGCGTTGCCGAGAATGATTCACGCAATGTAGAAATAACGTATTTGAAACCGAATTCCTTAGCCATAGCCTTGAAGATACCTTTGTAGCCTTCTGCATCTGTCTTACCGCCTTCTACATCGGCATCGGGTTTGAAACCGAGGCAGAGTTCAGCATCTTCTTCGTTACCGATGCAAACGTCTACGTATTGCATCAACGGTTTCATGATGGACTGAGCTTTTTCCTTTGTCCAAAGTTTCTTACGGAAGTTAAGGTCTACCGATACCGTAACGCCGTGACGCTTGGCAGCTTCGCAAGCCAGACGGGTAAGTTCGGCAGCCTTGTCGGAGATAGCGGGAGTGATACCTGACCAGTGGAACCAGTCTGCACCTTCCATGATAGCGTCGAAATCGAAATCCGCTGCATCGGCTTCAGCAATTGCAGAATGGGCACGGTCGTAAATCACCTTGCTGGGACGCATAGATGCACCGGTTTCCAGATAATAGATACCTACGCGGTCGCCACCACGTGCGATGAAGTCTGTCTTTACACCATATTTGCGCAAAGCGTTCACTGCCGACTGACCGATTTCGTGTTTCGGCAATTTTGTTACAAAGTAAGCATCATGACCGTAGTTGGCACAGCTGACAGCAACGTTAGCCTCACCGCCGCCATATACTACATCAAAAGAATCGGACTGTACGAAACGAGTGTTGCCCGGAGTGGACAGTCTCAACATAATCTCACCTAATGTAACGACTTTCTTTCCCATAATTCTATGTTTTTATTAAATACTATGATTAAATTGTTTCTTTCAAATTATCACATCAGCTCCTATTAAAAAGCTAAACACCTGATACCATGCAGAGTAAACTAAAAGACAGCTTGTTCTTCATAGCTTTCGTGTGCGGGCACAAATATACAACAATTTTCGTAATTACAAAAATTGTTATATATTTGTATCGAAAATATTTAGATTATTATTGTGCACGGGCACAAAAAACCATGAGTAAAACCATGAATACGCCGGAAAGAATAAGAATCAAAGACATCGCCAAGATGGCCGATGTGTCGGTAGGAACCGTAGACCGCGTCATCCACGGACGTAGCGGAGTGTCGGAAGCCAGCCGCAAACGCGTGGAAGAAATTCTGGAGAAACTGAACTACCAGCCCAATATGTACGCCAGCGCATTGGCTTCCAACAAGAAGTACGCCTTTGCCTGCCTGCTACCCCAGCACGAAACCGGAGAATATTGGACCGAAGTGGAAAGCGGCATACACGAAGCACTGACCACCTACTCGGATTTCAACATCACCGTGAAGCTGAGGTACTACGACCCGTACGATTACCGCTCCTTCGCCCGGGAAGCCCGCAGTATCGTGGAAATGACGCCCGACGGTGTGTTGTTTGCCCCCACTGCCCCGCAGTACACCACTCCCTTTACCGATGAACTTGAAAAGCTGGATATACCTTATATATATATAGACTCGAATATCAAGGAAGCTCCCGCCCTCTCTTTCTTCGGACAGAATTCACACCAAAGCGGGTATTTTGCCGCACGTATGCTGATGCTGCTTGCCGGTGAGGATGCACAGGAAATCGTTATCTTCCGCAAGATAAACGAAGGCATTGTAGGTTCGAACCAACAGGAACGGCGGGAAATCGGTTTCCGAGAATATATGCGCGAGCATCATCCCGGCTGTCGCATCTGGGAACTGGACTTGCACGCCAAACGCGACGGTGAAGATGCACAGATGCTGGATGATTTCTTCCGCGTCCATCCCACCGTAAAGAACGGCATCACATTCAACTCCAAAGCATACATCATCGGAGAGTACCTGCAAAGACACCGGAAAACGGATTTCAACCTTATGGGGTACGACCTGCTGAAACGCAATGTGGACTGCCTGAAAGAAGGAAGCATTTTCTTCCTTATCGCCCAACAGCCTACCCTGCAGGGCTTCGACGGCATCAAAGCGCTGTGCGACCACCTGATTCTGAAAAAAGAAATCGCAAGGGAGAACTTCATGCCGATTGACTTGCTGACAAAAGAAAATATAGAATTCTATTATAACAGATAAGAGTGCCGGGCAATCAGGCAATGGAACTGTAATACGACACTATCGAACGAAACCAATTAAAACATAGTATATGGAAACAAAGTACCTGAAAATCAACTCGGCTGACAACGTTGCAGTGGCTATCACAGCACTTCCGGCCGGTGAAAAACTCATAGTAGACGGCAAGGAAATCATCCTGAACGAGGATATTCCCGCCGGACATAAATTCGCGCTGAAAGATTTTGCGGAAGGCGAGAATGTAATTAAATACGGTTATCCCATAGGACACGCCCGCACCGCACGGAAACAAGGCGACTGGATGAACGAAAACAACATTAGAACCAATCTTGCCGGACTGCTGGAATATACGTACAACCCCACCGAAGTGAAACTGGACATTCCGCACAAGGACCTGACATTTAAAGGATACCGCCGCAAAAACGGCGATGTGGGAGTACGCAACGAAATATGGATTATCCCCACGGTGGGTTGCGTAAACGGTATTGTCAACCAACTGGCAGAAGGCCTGCGCCGCGAGACAGACGGCAAAGGCGTGGATGCAATCATGGCATTCCCGCACAACTACGGCTGTTCGCAACTGGGCGACGACCACGAAAACACCAAGAAAATACTGCGCGACATGGTGCTGCACCCCAATGCAGGTGCCGTACTTGTGGTAGGTTTGGGATGCGAAAACAACCAGCCGGATGTATTCCGCGAGTTTTTGGGTGAATACGATTCCGACCGTGTAAAGTTCATGGTGACGCAAAAAGTGGGCGACGAATACGAAGAAGGCATGAAACTGCTGCGCGAACTCTACGCGAAAGCCAGCAAGGACGAACGTGTGGACGTGCCTCTGAGCGAACTGCGTGTAGGTTTGAAATGCGGCGGTTCCGACGGATTCTCCGGCATTACGGCTAATCCGCTGCTGGGCATGTTCTCCGACTTCCTCATTGCACAAGGTGGTACGAGTGTATTGACGGAAGTGCCCGAAATGTTCGGTGCGGAAACAATCCTGATGAACCGTTGCCGCAACAAAGAACTGTTTGAAGAAACCGTAAAGCTGATTAACGACTTCAAGGAATACTTCCTCTCGCATGGCGAACCGGTAGGTGAGAATCCGTCGCCGGGCAACAAGGCAGGTGGTATCTCCACACTGGAAGACAAGGCTTTGGGATGCACCCAAAAGTGCGGCAAGAGCTATGTGGAAGGTGTACTTCCTTATGGCGAACGCCTGAAAGTAAAAGGCCTGAACCTGCTTTCCGCTCCGGGAAACGACCTGGTTGCCGCCACCGCCCTGGCTTCGTGCGGATGCCACATGGTATTGTTTACAACAGGCCGCGGAACGCCGTTCGGAACATACGTACCAACCATGAAGATTTCCACCAACTCCACCCTCGCCAAGAACAAACCGGGCTGGATTGACTTCAACGCCGGCGTTATCCTTGAAAACGAACCGATGGAAAAGACTTGCGAACGTTTCGTCGACTACATTATCCGCGTAGCAAGCGGCGAGTTTGTGAACAATGAAAAGAAAGGTTATAAAGAAATCGCCATTTTCAAGACAGGGGTGACACTGTAACGGCAAGTGCTCATAGCCCGAGTGCACGGAATTACCGTCTGATGTTGACGGGTATTCCACAATAATTCGGACAGAAGAACAAAAGAATAAAAATAGGTAGTGTTACCAGAAAAATAAAATTTTTCCTTTTTTGTTCTTTTGTTCTTCTGTCCGAATATTTAGATATGCACCAGAATTCCATCCGTTTTTTGTATCTTTGCAGCCGATTTACTCAAAACAATCGTTCTTATAAACTCATGATAGAAAGTATGTCCGCAGATACAAATACCTCTCCCAAGCAAAAGGGCGGCTGGTGGTCGCTGAGTCCGTTGGCTGTATTTCTTTGTTTATACCTCATCACATCACTGCTTATAAACGATTTCTATAAAGTGCCGATAACGGTAGCATTTCTGCTGTCGTCCTGCTATGCCATTGCCATTACGCGGGGACTGAAGCTGGAACAACGCATTTATCAGTTCTCCGTCGGGGCCGGTAACAAGAACATATTGCTGATGATATGGATATTTGTCCTTGCCGGAGCGTTTGCACAAAGCGCCAAACAGATGGGAGCTATCGACGCCACTGTAAACCTGACCCTGCATATCCTGCCGGACAACCTGCTGCTGGCGGGTATTTTCATCGCTGCCTGTTTCATCTCCCTATCCATCGGTACAAGCGTGGGAACAATCGTTGCCCTGACTCCGGTAGCGGTGGGACTGGCAGAGAAAACCGGTATCGACCTGCCTTATATGACAGCCATTGTAGTGGGCGGTTCGTTCTTCGGAGACAATCTTTCCTTCATATCAGACACCACCATTGCATCCACCAAAACGCAGGATTGTGTGATGAGGGACAAGTTCAAAATAAATTTCATGATTGTAGTGCCGGCTGCACTGGTTGTACTGGGCATCTATGTAATTCAGGGACTTTCCTTATCCGCCGTTCCGCAGATATACGAGATTGAATGGATAAAGGTAATCCCCTACCTTATCGTACTGGGTACGGCAATAACCGGAGTCAATGTGATGGTGGTTTTGCTACTTGGCATCGTCTCTACGGGAATCATCGGCATTTGCACGGCAACGGGCGTCTTCGGCGTCACTCCTGCCGAAAACATGAATGCAAGCACCGCTTTCTTCGATTGGTTCGGCGCTATGGGAACGGGTATCACCGGTATGGGCGAACTTATCATCATCACCCTGCTGGCAGGCGGAATGCTGGAAACAATCCGCTACAACGGCGGTATCGACTTTGTCATCACCCGCCTCACCCGCCACGTCACAGGCAAGCGGGGTGCGGAATTCAGTATAGCCGCACTGGTGAGTGTAGCCAATCTTTGCACCGCCAACAACACCATTGCCATCATCACCACCGGTCCCATCGCCAAAGACATAGCTAAACGCTTTCACCTGGACCGCCGGAAAACAGCAAGCATACTGGATACATTTTCCTGTCTCATTCAGGGCATTATCCCTTACGGCGCACAAATGCTGATAGCCGCAGGACTGGCGGGCATCTCGCCGCTCAGCATCATAGGCAATCTGTACTACCCGTTCTGCATGGGAGCCTGCGCCATACTCGCCATACTAATAAGGTATCCGGGAAGATACTCATAGTTCTTCCCGGACACCGGCTGTATTCCGAACACCAATTAGTTTATAAAACTATTGTAACGGCTGATTACGTCATTATATTCGGATACTAAATCATTATAACCATCCTCGGTGAACTTTCCGTCGCGCAGTTGCTTGCGGAGTTCTCCCAGGAACTTGTCCACATACTTCAGCAAATTATCGTAATTCGACATCTCACTCTGGAAATCCGCTTTCTTCTCCAACTTCGAAGCTGCCTCTTTCTTGGCGTTGACAGCATCGTAAGCAGCCTGCAAATCTTCCTTCTTGGCTTCGGGCGAATAGAGTTCCAAAGTCTTCTCTATCTCAAAAATCAAAGCCTTTCCGGCAAGGATATGGTCCTTCAGCGGATTATCCATCAGTGTGGCCTCTTCGGCTTTATCGGCATAGGGAGTAAGCAGGGCATAGATTTGGGAACGAAGTCCGGGAATCTGTTCTGCCAACTCTTTCTCTTCCTTACAGATTTCATTACCTTTGGCATAGTTGTCGTCCTTATAGTCTTCGGCCTTGATGTAGGCGCGGTAAGTATCATAATTGGCATACAGACGCTTGGACACATCGAAGAAACGACGGTAGTACATCTTCAGACTGTCGGCAGCCGAGGACGGGAAGCAATCGCCGGGGTTCAATAAAGCAGTCGTGTCTGTTGCGGAAACCGGCGTGCGGATAACAACGGGCGCTACAAGAGTCTTACCGTTTTTCTGCATATAATCGATAATCTTGGAGATCTCTCCCATGTCCACCATTTTCTTGGTGATGTCGATGCTTGTGTTGTAATAGGATATTACCTCGTTTGCTTCTTCCAATCCATAATCCATGGAAGCGGCATCCTTTCCCTTGCCGCCGCAGGAAGCGAGTAAAAGCAGGGAAACAACTGAAATTGCTGTAATTTTCTTCATTGTTACAAATCTGTTTTTAGTGTTAGTATTAAAAGTTTTCGTCTGCCGGCAAAGACAACATAGGTCTGTTTGTTCCTGATATGTTATCGTTTGTCGGATAAGGCAAAATTACGTGGAAACAATGAAATCGGGAAAAATGAGAGGGGGACAAATAAGAGGATAATACCTATAGGGTTAATTTGTTGAAAAAGTGAAATTTAAGCAGATTACAGCCGGGCACGGCAGGGAGACATTTTAAAGAACAGGACACAATTACATCCGTCTTTCACACAGAAGCGCATTTATGGCACGATAATGAAAATATCAGGCAAACTCTTTGTCAATCAAAAGAAAAAGCGTATCTTTGCGCCCGCTGTTACGAGATAGCAGCATAATTCAAATCATTAACTAAAAACATTTATTTAAATGGCAACAAAAATCAGATTGCAGAGACATGGACGTAAAAGCTATGCTTTCTACTCTATCGTAATTGCAGACGTAAGAGCACCACGTGATGGTAAATTTATTGAGAAGATTGGTACTTACAACCCTAACACCAATCCTGCCACAGTAGATTTGAAGTTCGACCGCGCACTTGACTGGGTATTGAAAGGTGCACAACCTACCGACACTGTTCGCAACATCCTCTCTCGCGAAGGCGTTTACATGAAGAAACACCTTCTTGGCGGTGTAGCAAAAGGCGCATTCGGCGAAGCAGAAGCAGAAGCTAAATTCGAAGCTTGGAAGAACAACAAACAAAGCGGTTTGGCTGCTCTGAAAGCTAAGGAAGAAGAAGCTAAGAAAGCTGAAGCCAAAGCACGTCTGGAAGCTGAAAAGAAAATAAATGAAGTGAAAGCTAAGGCACTGGCCGAAAAGAAAGCTGCTGAAGAAGCTGCTAAGGCTGCCGCTGAAGCACCTGCAGAAGAAGCAACCGAAGCTCCGGCTGAAGAAGCTCCCGCAGCAGAGGCTGCTGCTGAATAAAAAGCAGAGCTATCCTTGTAAAAAAGGGACAAAAAACATAAAATCCTCATCGGTTATGCCGGTGAGGATTTTTTATTATTATCTTTGCTGCAACAATTTATTTATTAAATGAACAAAGCAATGAAAAAATTAACTTACCTGCTCGCTGCCGCTGCCGTATTCGCAGCTTGTAACAGCGGAAACAAAGGTTACACCGTAACCGGAACAGTAGAAGGCGCTGCCGATGGCGATACCGTTTATCTGCAAACCGCAGAAGGCCGCCAGCTCGTAAAACTCGATTCTGCAGTCATCACCAACGGAACCTTCACCTTCAAAGGAACGCAGGACAGTGCTGTGAACCGCTATATCACGTGCCAGCCCTCCGGGAAAGAAAGTGTGCTGATGGACTTCTTCCTCGAAAACGGAGCAATCAACATCAAACTGACTTCCGGCGAAGGCGACTCTGCCACCGGTACAGCCAACAATGATATTTACCAACGCATCCGGGACAAGCAAAACGAACTGAACCAACAGATGAACGCCATCTACCAGTCCATGTCCGACACAGCCCTGACAGACGAACAGCGCGAAGCCAAAGCCAAGCAGATGAATGATCTGGAAGAGCAATATATCGCCACTGCCAAAGAGGGAATCAAACAAAACATCAATAACGCAGTGGGAGTATTCCTGCTCAAGAAGAACCATTATTACATGGATGTGGAAGAACTCGATCCGCTGATGTCGCAAATCCCCGCAGCATACAACAACGACGAAACCATCATCCGCATCAAGGAGAACGTAGAAAAGATGAAAGCCACTGCCGTAGGTCAGAAGTTTACGGACTTTGAAATGCAGACCCCCGAAGGAAAAACGGTAAAACTGTCCGACTATGTGGGCAAGGGCAAAACAGTGCTCGTTGACTTCTGGGCAAGCTGGTGTGGCCCGTGCCGTCGCGAAATGCCTAATCTGGTAGAGGCATACGCCAAATACAAGAACAAGAATTTCGAGATTGTAGGCGTTTCCTTAGACCAGAGCGGTGATTCCTGGAAAGAGGCTATCAAGAAACTGAATATCACCTGGCCGCAGATGTCCGACCTGAAATACTGGAACTGCGAAGGCGCCAAGTTGTATGCCGTAAGCAGCATTCCTCACACTGTACTGATTGACGGTGACGGAATCATCCTTGCACGCGGCTTGCACGGAGAAGAATTGCAAGAAAAATTGGCTGAGGTTCTTAAATAAGCAAAGAAAGCCGGCAGAATATAAGACCAACGGAGATGTGTCAAAATACACTTGACGATTTCTTTTAGGCACGGATTACACGGAAAACACGGATTTCACAGAAAAAGAATAAAGAAAATTTGTGAGATCCGTGTTTTCCGTGTAATCCGTGCCTAAAAGAAACAAATAGTAAGCGGATTTTAGTTTTGACACACATTCGTTGATTTTATAGAATTGGCTTGCGGCCACGCAGACCGGCAGACTGAAATACGCAAGGTCATAATAACATGCTCAGATGAACAGCGTGTGCATTCAGACTGAGAATATACGGTTTGCCATATCCTTAGCCAACCTCACAGTCTTCCACTGTTTCACCTCATCCTCTTCCGAAGGATTGAGAAGGTTATCCGCATCGGGCAGACAGAGTGTCAAATGCTTCATCGGTATATAATTCAGCACTTCTTCCATCTTGGCCTGCAATTCATCCAGTTCTTCCTCATCGGGGTAATAAGAAAGCACGAAGCCAAACACAGCTTCCCGTTCATGCACAAACCACAGCAGACGGCTACGGTCGCAAATTCCACAATCGTAATTCAAGAAGTAAGCATCCGCCCCGTGCAACCGTATCAACATATCCGTTGCGGCATGAAACGCTACAAACAATCCTTCGGGACGCTCGCGCAGTACCCGGTTGTTAAGACGGGCAGCTTCATCGGTCAGCATGGATTTGACTCCCTCAAACTGTACATAACGGCAACCCGCCTCATACAACCCTTCCAACAACTTCTTATAAGCGACAGCCAAATCATCCAACAGTATGTTCAAATCCGGATAAACCGACTTCAAACACCCCGCTTCCGTTTCACGAAGAATCCTCATCAACATTTTGCCGGGCGACGGTATATGCTGCTTTGGCAATACATTTTCCGCGGTATTCTTTAGCAGAAAAACAAAATCTTCAAGGATAGGGTGATGAAGCAAACCGATTCTGCCAGTCACTTCCAGCTTCTTTTCCAATGAAGAATCAGCATTGTTTCTGCAACGGATACCTTCCCAGCCTTCCAAAAAGTCATAACTCCGAAATCCGCCATCTGTCACAACCTCTATACCTTCCAGCTTCAATCGCTCCATTAATTTGCATATTTCCTTATTTTCAATGGCACGCAATGCCGACAGGCTGATTTGCCCGTGCTGATATCGGTTTCTTGCATCCCGCAACGTAAAAGGTACACATAATGCTCCCGCAATATCGACCTTAAAAGGTGGAAACAGTTTTCCCATATTCACTTTTCTTTTAACTGATAATAGTTAGAAATTCAAGTCTTTACCCTATTCATACAAAGAACAAAGAGAAGCAAATATAACCAAAGTATTTAAGAAAACAACAAATAAAATCCCTATTTCTCATCTGTCATTTTGAAATAGATTGACAGATATATTATCTCATAATTATCAATAAGATACAATTGTAAAAGCATCGAATTCTATAAAGTTTTCCATTTTACAACAAAGCATATTTGATTATCAACACATTAACCATTTTTAATCCAACAAAAGTTTTCCAAAACAGAAAACTTACAGAAAACTATCATACCTTTGTTTCGCAATTAACTCCTATTTGTAAAATCTAAAAATACAATCAACATGATACAAACGGTACTCAAGCGTGACGGGCGCATCGTCGGCTTCAATGAAGAGAAAATAGTAACTGCCATCCGCAAGGCCATGCTCCATACGGACAAGGGAGAAGACATGCAACTGATACGCCAGATCACCGACCACATCTCCTTTAAGGGCGATGCCCAGATGACGGTGGAAGCCATTCAGGACCTGGTGGAAATGGAACTGATGAAGAGCAGCCGTAAAGATGTAGCACAGAAATACATTGCCTACCGCAACCAGCGTAGCATTGCCCGCAAGGCGAAAACACGCGATATGTTTCTGGAAATCATCAACATCAAATCCAACGACATCACCCGCGAGAATGCCAATATGAACGCCGACACCCCGGCGGGCATGATGATGAAGTTTGCCAGCGAAACCACCAAACCTTTCGTTGACGACTATCTACTGAGCGAAGAAGTGCTGGATGCCGTCAGCCAAAACTATCTGCACATCCACGATAAGGATTATTACCCCACCAAAAGCCTGACATGCGTACAGCACCCGCTGGACCGCATCCTTACATACGGCTTCTCTGCCGGACACGGAGAGTCGCGCCCTGCGAAACGCATTGAGACCGCCAGCATACTGGGCTGCATCTCATTGGAAACCGCCCAGAACGAAATGCACGGCGGACAGGCGATTCCCGCGTTCGACTTCTACCTTGCTCCCTACGTGCGCAACAGCTTCATCGAGGAAGTAAAGAACCTGGAAGAGCTGAACGGTGAGGATTACTCACATCTCTACCGGAAAGAGCTCACCGATTACCTGCAACAGCCGCTGGACGGCCTCACCGGCGAGCAGCGCATCATCCAGCATGCCGTGAACAAGACCGTAGCCCGCGTGCATCAGTCCATGGAAGCGTTCATCCACAACATGAACACGATACACTCGCGCGGCGGCAACCAGGTGGTATTCAGCTCCATCAACTACGGTACGGATACTTCCGCCGAGGGACGCTGCATCATCCGCGAACTGCTGAAAAGCACGTACCAGGGCGTGGGCAACGGCGAAACGGCCATCTTCCCCATTCAGATATGGAAAAAGAAACGCGGCGTAAGCTATCTGCCCGAAGACCGCAACTACGACCTCTACCAACTTGCCTGCAAGGTCACCGCACGCCGTTTCTTCCCGAACTTCCTGAACCTGGACGCCACCTTCAACCAAAGTGACGACTGGAAAGCCGACGACCCGAAACGCTACGAGCACGAAGTAGCCACCATGGGATGCCGTACACGCGTATTCGAGAACCGTTTCGGCCCCAAGACATCCATCGGACGCGGCAACCTGTCTTTCTCCACAATCAACATTGTGCGCCTTGCCATAGAGTGCATGGGCATTACGGATAAGGAACAGCGCATCGCCCGTTTCTTCGCCAAGCTGGATGCCATGCTCGACATCACCGCACGCCAACTGCATGAACGCATGGAGTTCCAGAAAACAGCGTTCGCCAAGCAGTTCCCTCTGCTGATGTCCGCTTTGTGGATAGGCTGCGACAAGCTCAAACCGAACGACGACATCTCGTCCGTAATCAATCAGGGTACGCTGGGCATCGGGTTCATCGGTCTGGCGGAATGTCTTGTGGCGCTTTTGGGCAAGCATCACGGAGAGTCGGAAGAGGCTCAGGAACTGGGACTCAGAATCGTGACTTACATGCGCGACCGTGCCAACCAGTTCTCCGACCAATACCAGCATAATTACAGCGTACTGGCCACGCCTGCCGAAGGGCTGTCGGGCAAGTTCACACGTGTAGACCGCAAGAAGTTCGGCTGCCTGCCGGGCATTACGGACCGTGATTATTACACCAACTCCAACCACGTGCCCGTGTACTACAAGTGCAGCGCCCGCCATAAAGCCGAAATCGAGGCCCCCTACCACGACCTGACCCGTGGCGGACACATCTTCTACGTAGAAATTGACGGCGACGCCACCCACAACCCCGAAGTCATTATGCGTGTGGTGGACATGATGGACCGGTACAACATCGGTTACGGCTCGGTAAATCACAACCGCAACCGCTGCCTGGACTGCGGATACGAAAACTCTACCGTCAACCTGGAAGCCTGTCCCAAGTGCGGCAGCACCCACATCGACAAGCTACAGCGCATCACCGGCTATCTGGTAGGTACTACCGACCGCTGGAATCAAGCCAAGCTCGCCGAGCTGAACGACAGAGTAATCCATGAAAATTAAAAGTTGAATAGTGCTTTCCATTCTTGATATAATAGAAGATACTACGGTGGACGGTCCGGGATTCCGTACCGCCATCTACGCAGCCGGATGTCCCAACGGATGTCCGGGCTGTCATAATCCGGAATCGTGGGACATCAACCGCGGACGCTGGATGAGCACCGATGAAATACTGCAAAAGGTGCTTGCCGACAGCTTTGCCGATGTGACATTCAGCGGTGGCGACCCTATGTACCAGCCCGAAGGCTTCACCGAACTGGCACATGCCATCAAGCGGCAGAGCCGGAAGAACATCTGGTGCTATACGGGGTATACATTTGAAACGTTACTGCACAATCCCCGCCAGGCAAAACTGTTGGAGTACATCGACGTGCTGGTGGACGGCAAATTCAAAGAAGAGCTGCGTGACGAAGACCTCTACTTCCGTGGCAGCAGCAACCAACGGCTGATAGACGTACAAGCGTCGCTGAAAGCCCAAAAAGCGGTGGATTACGTTTACAACCCGAAGTTATAACTCCTTTCACTGTATTATATCTTTCTCTATATAGACATAAACCTATACCTCCATTGGGTACAATGAATATCACCGTGGGATACCGACAATACCAACGGTTGGTATTCATCGTACCCTATGTTGGTAGCCGTTGTACCAAACGTTGGTATCCGACGTACCAAACATTGGTACTTCCCATACCAGCCTTTGGTACTTTCCGTACCCCATAGAGGTATCCGCCGTTCTCCCCCTATAAACCATAAAGGATTGCTTACGCCGGCAAAAAGGAAGCAAGCGTTTCTCCAACCGCCCTGCCTACTTTTCTTTATATATTTTCAGCCATATAAAATTCTTTCTCGTTTTTATTTCCTACATTTGCCACCGTCAAAAGAATCTATAACAAAATACCGAACCCGTGAAACGCAATCAATCCCCTGCACAGACGATACGCTTCCGCCGCTGGAGTCGGAAGTCGTATGCCGCATTCGCCAGCATAGGCAGATGCGTCACAATCGGTTGTCTGCGCAAGAACGTGGCCGACAGTTCGCTACGGAAGCAGGACACGGTTCGGACTATCCCCTATTCTATTCACACCATGACTATCGACGAACTGAAAGCCCGGGTGCTGGCAGGCATAGACATATCGCCCGACCAAGCCGCCTGGCTGGCGAATACCGCCGACCGTGAAGCGCTTTACGCCGCTGCACACGAGATTACCGTACAATGCTCGCAGCATGAGTTTGACATGTGCTCCATCATCAACGCCAAGTCGGGACGCTGCCCCGAAAACTGCAAATGGTGCGCACAATCTTCCCACTATCACACCCAAGCCGACGTTTACAACCTACTCTCCGCTGAAGAATGCCTCGAACAGGCACAATACAATGAACGGCAGGATGTCAACCGCTTCTCCCTCGTTACGAGCGGACGGAAACCCTCTCCCAAACAATTGGAACAACTCTGTAACACAGTGCGCTACATGCGCCGCCACTCATCCATACAATTATGCGCATCTTTAGGCCTGCTGGCCGAAGAAGAGCTGCGCGCCCTGCACAATGCCGGCGTCACCCGCTACCACTGCAACCTGGAAACAGCCCCCTCTTTCTTCCCCACCCTGTGCAGCACGCACACGCAGGAAGACAAGCTGCGCACCTTGCAGGCAGCCCGCAACGCAGGCATGGACATTTGCAGCGGCGGCATCATCGGCATGGGCGAGACGATGGAACAGCGCATTGAGTTTGCTTTCACCCTGAAAGAGCTGGGGGTACAATCCATTCCCATCAACCTGCTCAGCCCCATTCCGGGCACTCCGCTGGAGAACCGCCCGCCGCTGACGGAAGAAGAGGTATTGGTGACCGTCGCCCTGTTCCGCTTCATCAACCCCACCGCCTACCTGCGCTTTGCCGGCGGACGCTCGCAACTGAGCAAGGATGCGGTGAAGAAGTCCTTATATATAGGTATCAACTCGGCTATCGTGGGCGACCTGCTGACGACGCTCGGCTCCAAAGTTTCCGATGACAAGAAACTGATAGAAGAAGCCGGATACGAGTTCTGCGGTTCGCAATTCGACCGCGAGCACCTGTGGCATCCATACACCTCGACCACCCATCCGCTGCCTGTATATAAGGTGAAGCAGGCGGACGGGGCAACGATTACGCTGGAAAGCGGGCAGACCCTGATAGAGGGAATGTCCTCCTGGTGGTGCGCCGTGCACGGTTACAATCATCCGGTACTGAACCGGGCAGCCACGGAGCAGCTCGGCAAGATGTCGCACGTCATGTTCGGCGGACTGACGCACGACCCTGCCATCGAGCTGGGCAAACTGCTGTTGCCGCTGGTTCCGTCGTCCATGCAGAAGATATTCTATGCCGACTCCGGCTCGGTGGCTGTGGAAGTGGCCCTGAAAATGGCCGTACAGTACTGGTATGCCAAAGGGCAAGGGGCTTCGTCGCAGAGTACCTCCGTCAAGAAGCAGAACTTCGTCACCATCCGCAGCGGCTATCACGGAGATACGTGGAATGCCATGTCGGTGTGCGATCCGGTGACGGGGATGCACTCGCTGTTCGGCTCGGCACTGCCCGTGCGGTACTTCGTTCCGCAACCCCGCTCGCGTTTCGACGGCGAATGGAATCCGGAAGATATCCGCCCGCTACAGGAAACCATCGAACAGCATGCCGACGAACTGGCCGCCCTGATACTGGAGCCCGTGGTGCAGGGTGCAGGCGGCATGTGGTTCTATCATCCGCAGTATCTGCGCGAAGCGGCAAAGCTATGCCGCGAACACGGTCTGCTGCTTATCTTCGATGAAATAGCGACGGGCTTCGGACGCACCGGAAAGCTGTTTGCCTGGGAACATGCCGGAGTAGAACCAGACATCATGTGCATAGGCAAGGCGCTGACCGGCGGCTACATGACGCTTTCCGCCGTACTGGCCACCAACGAAGTAGCGGACACCATCTCCAACCACGCCCCGGGTGCATTCATGCACGGGCCCACGTTTATGGGCAACCCGCTGGCATGCGCCGTGGCATGTGCATCGGTACGCCTGCTCACGTCTCCCGAATACAACTGGCAGGAGAAGGTGGCGCGCATCGAAGCGCAGTTGAAGCAAGAGCTGGAACCCGCGCGCCAACTGCCGCAAGTGGCGGATGTGCGCGTACTCGGAGCCATCGGCGTGATAGAGACCAAACGTCCGGTGGATATGGCATGGATGCAACGGCGCTTCGTCGAGGAAGGTATCTGGGTGCGTCCGTTCGGCAAGCTGGTGTATCTGATGCCGCCCTTTATCATCAAACCGGAACAGCTCGGCACATTGACGAAGGGACTGATTAAGATTATAAAAGAGATAAGAGATTAAGGTTACAAAAGAAATAAGGGAACAATAAACTTCCTTATATTTCAAAAACAAACATAGCCAATGAGCACTATATCGCACATGCAGCAAGAGCTGCAACTTCTTGAAGAGCACAGCAACCTGCGCCGCCTGCCCCGGATGGTACACGACGGCAGGGATGTCATCGTGGACGGCAAACGCATGCTGAACCTCTCGTCCAACGACTACCTGGGGCTGGCATCCGACCGGGCCTTGCGCGAGGAATTCCTGCGCACGCTCACCCCCGACACGTTCCTGCCCACCTCTTCTTCTTCCCGGTTGCTGACGGGCAACTTCACCGTTTACGAAGAGCTGGAAGCCGAACTGGCACGCCTTTTCGGCATGGAATCCGCACTGGTGTTCAACAGCGGGTATCATGCCAACACGGGCATCCTGCCCGCCGTAAGCGATGCACAGACGCTGATACTTGCCGACAAGCTCGTCCATGCCAGCCTGATTGACGGCATCCGCCTGTCTGCCGCCAAATGCATCCGCTACCGCCACAACGATTTGGCACAACTGGAACGGCTGCTCAAAGAGCACCACTCCGCCTTTCGCCAAATCATCATCGTCACCGAAAGCATCTTCAGCATGGACGGCGATCAAGCTGACCTGCCCGCCCTGGCAGAACTGAAACGCCGGTACGGCAATGTGCTGCTCTACGTGGACGAGGCCCACGCTTTCGGCGTGCGCGGCAGGCAGGGACTCGGTTGCGCCGAGGAGTCCGGCTGCACCGGAGACATCGACTTCCTTGTCGGCACGTTCGGCAAGGCGGCAGCATCCGCAGGCGCTTACATCGTATGCCGGAAGGTGATACGGGAATACCTCGTCAACCGCATGCGCACACTTATCTTCACCACCGGACTTCCCCCCGTAAACATCGCTTGGACACTGTTTGTCGTGCGCCGGCTGGCAGACATGCGGGAACGGCGCGAGCATCTGGCACACATCAGCCGGACGCTTCGCGAAGCCCTGCAGGCACAAGGATACGCCTGCCCCGGCGCCAGCCACATCGTCCCGATGATTATCGGGCAGAGTGCGGATACCGTGCTGAAAGCAGAGGCCTTGCAACGGCATGGCTTTTACGCCCTGCCCGTGCGCCCGCCTACAGTGCCGGAAGGAACGTCGCGCATCCGTTTTTCGCTGACAGCGGATATCAGGCAAGAGGAAATAGAAGAACTGAAGAAAAGAACGGAGAACTTGAAATAACCCGAAAATACTTTAAGCAATGCCCGTAACAGACGGCATTGGAATATTAACCGAAATGCATCTTCATACAGAAGGGCATCTTCATCTAACAAAAAAGAACAATGAAACAAGTGTACATTATCAACGAGAACCATCCCCAGTTACTCCTTTTCTTTGCCGGTTGGGCAGCGGACGAAACTCCCTTCAAGCAGTACCGTCCCAAAAACATGGACTACATGATTTGCTACGACTACCGCACGCTGGACTTCGACTATTCCATCTTCGACCGCTACCGGCAAGTAAACGTGGTAGCCTGGTCCATGGGTGTGTGGATGGGCTCTCTCATACTGAGCCAAGTCTCCCGGGACAAGGTGTTCAGCCTGGCGTTCAACGGAACTACATACCCCATCGACAATCTGGAAGGTATCCCCGTGAACACCTTTCAGGCTACTCTCGACGGACTTACCCCCGCAACGCTCCAGAAGTTCCTGCGCCGCATGTGCAAGGACAGCAACGCCTACAAGGCATTCATGGAAGTGACTCCCCAACGGGACTTCGACGAAATAAAGGAAGAACTGAGGCTCATTCTGGAGCGGTACTTCGATATGTTCGGAGACGCAAATAACAAAAGTTACGACGAGGAAAAGGAAGATAAGTATGAGGCAAACATCGAAAAGTATAACTACGAATACAACTACGCCTTCATCGGCAAGAACGACCGGATTTTCCCGCCCGAAAACATGGAGATGAACTTTTGCGACCTGATAGACTGCCATCCGGTCCTGACGGACAACGCACACTATGACGAGTCCATGTTCCGCTTTCTGCTGCAAGATATGTGGGAGATGACTGCCAGTGAATTCAGATATCATGTCAAAACCATAAATATTGAATGAAACGAAACAGAAAATGATTTGCAGTACCATTCAATCCATCGACAAAGCCCTCGTTGCAAGACGCTTTGCCCATGCACGGAATACGTACAGCCGAGAAGCTCTTGTGCAGCAGCAGGTGGCGGAGAAAATGCTGCGCCTGCTCACGAAACATGCCTGCCCGTCTGCTGCGGCACACAACGGCGAGGGCAATACGCGAAGTTTGTCAGGCAACGCCTCCCCCTTCCGCCATATCGTAGAGTTCGGATGCGGAACCGGGTGCTACTCCCGTTTGCTGCTGCACGCATTGCAACCGGAAACTCTGCTGCTCAACGACTTGTGTCCCGAAATGAGGGAGTGTATCTGCGATTTGTTGCCGGCCGGTGAACCTCTGCCTCATAAACCTCTACTTTACGATGATAAAGTAGAACTCTACGGCGCTAAAGTGCCACTTGAGAAAGCTAAAGTGCCACTTTACGGAAACCCGCTTATATCCCCTGCCGTCAGCTTTTTGCCGTGTGATGCCGAAACTCTTGATTTCCCGCAAGGGACAGACCTGATAACGTCCTGCTCCACCCTGCAATGGTTTGCCGATACGGAACGGTTCTTCACCCGCTGCCACCGTTTCCTATCGGACGGTGGCATTCTCGCATTCAGCACTTTCGGCAAGAGGAATATGCAGGAGATACATACCCTGACCGGACACGGACTGGAGTACTTCTCGCTCGAAGAACTGAAAGCCTTGCTGTCTTCCCGCTTCGAGATTCTTTATGCCGAAGAAGAGATTGTCTCCCTGCCATTCGGCACTCCGCTCGAAGTGTTGCAACACCTCAGACAAACCGGCGTTACCGGGACGGAAAAGAGAGTCTGGACGCGCGGACGCCTGCAAAGTTTCTGCGAGGAATATATCCGGATGTACGGCAAGGACGACCGTAGTGTTTCGCTGACTTATCACCCGATTTATGTAATAGCGAGAAAAAGAGGAAGGACAAAGTAAGAAGCATAAGAGATGAAGTACAAAATACGAAGCATAAGGTACGAAATGTAAAGTATAAGGTATGAAGTATGAGGTATAAGAGATTTTAAAATAAAGGATGAGGAATTCGGTAAACACATAGGTGATAAGAGGTATGAGCACCGATGTTTAATCAGTTAATTTACATAAAGATATAAAGAATTATGAAACCAAACATTTATTTCATCAGCGGCATTGATACGGATGCCGGAAAAAGCTATTGCACTGCCTGGTATGCCAAGCAGCTATCCCGGAACGGACAGCGCATCATCACCCAGAAATTCATTCAAACCGGCAATACCGGACACTCCGAGGACATCGACCTGCACCGCCGCATCATGGGCACCGGCTATCTGCCTGAGGATAACGAGGGGCTTACAATGCCCGAAATCTTCTCCTATCCCTGCTCTCCCCATCTTGCGGCACGCATCGACAACCGTCCTATCAACTTCGACAAAATAGAGAACGCCACGCAGGAGCTTGCCCGCCGCTACGACACCGTACTCGTGGAAGGAGCCGGCGGACTGATGGTTCCCCTGACCGGAGAATATCTCACCATAGACTACATTGCCGATAAGAACTATCCCCTTATCTTCGTGACATCCGGCAAGCTGGGCAGTATCAATCACACCCTGCTAAGCCTTGAAGCCATCGGGCACCGGGGAATCACGCTCGACACCGTATTGTACAACCTTTATCCCACGGTAGAGGACAAGACCATACAGAACGATACGATGCAATACATACGGGAGTATCTTTCCAGGCATTTCCCCGGAACGAAGTTTGAGGTTGTGCCGGAGATAAATAATCTGTATCAAACCATGTAATCTGTGACGAATTTCGTACCTTTGCACGTTATAAAACGTCATAGGACACATGGAAGCATTTACATTCGATACAACCGAGCAGATATTACTCGCAGCAACGGGAACTCTTTTTATCATCCAAGCCCTTTATTACCTTTGCCTGTACAACCGCATCCACCTGCGCAGCCGTGCCGTGAAGCGCGGCAATGTACACTTCTCGCAGGAGCTCCCGCCGGTGTCGGTCATCATCTGCGCACGTGAAGAATGCGAAAACCTGCGGCGTAACCTGAAAGCTGTGCTGGAGCAGGATTATCCGCAATTTGAGGTTATCGTCATTAATGACGGAAACACGGACGAAAGCGAAGATTACCTCACCTTGCTGGAAGAGAAATACCCGCACCTCTACCACAGCTTTGTCCCCGACTCTTCCCGCTACATCAGCCGGAAGAAGCTTGCCGCCACCCTCGGCGTGAAAGCCAGCAAATACGACTGGCTCGTCTTTACCGAAGCCAGCTGCTGCCCGCAAAGCAACCAATGGCTGCGGCTGCTGGCACGCAACTTCACCTCGCGTACGCAAGTTGTTTTGGGATATAGCGGCTATGAACGCGGCAAAGGCTGGCTGCACAAGCGCGTAGCTTTCGACAATCTGTTCACTTCCATGCGCTACCTCGGCTTTGCGCTTGCCGGAAGCCCGTATATGGGCATCGGGCGTAACCTTGCCTACCGCAAGGAGTTGTTTTACGAACACAAAGGGTTCTCTGCACATCTCAACCTTCAGCGCGGCGATGACGACCTGTTCGTCAATCATGTAGCCACTGCCGAAAATACCCGCGTGGAAACCGATGCGGATGCCACCGTACGCATGCAACCCGTATTCCGCGCAAAAGACTGGCGGGAAGAGAAAATCGGTTACGCATCTACCGCCCGCCTCTATCACGGCATGCAACGCTGGCTTGCCGGACTGGAAACCACTACCCGCCTCGCGTTCCATGCCGCATGGATGGCTACGCTCGCAACAGCCATACTGCATTTCCACTGGTTGGCGGCAGGCATTGCATTCCTCGTCTGTATACTCCGGTTTATCCTGCAAGCCATCATCGTCAACAAGACTGCCAAGGATTTGAACGACCGGCGCAGATACTACTGGTCGCTGCCCGTGTTCGATGTACTCCAGCCGCTGCAATCTCTCCGCTGGAAGCTCTACTGTCTGTTTAGAAAGAAAAGCGAATTCCTGAGAAAATAAATGAGGAATTACCCTACTCGTAGCGCATGGAATTTGCCGGATGAATCCGTGTAATGAGGTAGGACGGTCCTAACAGCATAGCGATTGAAGCCAGCAGCGTGCCGACATTCAGCAACAAGAAAAGCCAAAGATTGAAAGATACGGGAACGGTGTCCATATAATAGGTTTCCGGGTCGAGACGGAACAAGCCGAACCACTTCTGGATAAAATAGAAAGCCAGTCCTATTACATTGCCCCACAGCATTCCTTTTCCGATGAGGAATACCGCCAGCCAAAGAAACAGTTTGCGGATAGTGAGGTTGTTCGCTCCCAAAGATTTCAGAACGCCAATCATGGAGGTGCGCTCTATGATGATTATCAGCAGTCCCGAAACCATGGTAAACCCGGCAACGCCAATCATCAGAATAAGGATAACCCATATATTGACATCCAAGATGCCGAGCCATGCAAAAATCTGCGGGTTCAACTGCTCTACGTTGAGTACACAGTATTCTGCCCCGTAAGGATCGGGATGCCGGCCCACTTCATCGGCTATCCGGTAGGTGGTTTCTTCCAGTTTATCGTAGTCGTACAGCTCCAGCTCCACTCCGCTCACCTGGTCGGGATGCCACTTGTTCAGACGGTTCACCAGGCACAGGTCTGTAAGCAGGAACAGGTTGTCGTATTCGGAAAAGTTGGTCTGGTAGATGCCGACGATTGTCAGGCGGCGGGCACGCACATCGTCCTGTATATAATAGGTGTCTATCTTGTCGCCGAGCTTCAGCTTCAGTTTGTCGGCTATCGCCTTTGAAATGACCACACGGTTGGTAGAAGCCGAGTCGCTGAACTGCGGAAACTCTCCCTCTATCAGGTGACGGCGGAAGAAGGAACTGCCATACTCCGGCCCTATACCTTTCAATACCATGCCCTGAAAGGCATCGGACGTCTTTATCATACCCGGCTTGGTGGAATAGCGTTGCACGTGTTTCACACCGGAATTATCCGCAAGAGCGGCAAGCATACTGTCCGTCACGGCTATGGGGCGGGTTTCAAAAGAACGCGCCGCATCCGAATTGCTAATCTGGATATGCGAGCCGAAACCGATTATCTTATCGCGTACCTCGCTCTTGAAACCGATTATCACCGACACGGCAATAATCATCACCGCCAACCCGATAGCAACACCGATAGTTGCTATCAGCACGGCAGGACGGGAAACTTGCTTTCCGACATCGGAACTGCGGTAAATACGCAGCGCTATGAAACGGGATAAATTCATCAGTAGTATTATATATCTTCTATTCCGTACGTCCCGGATAGGCTTCGAGCGCTTTGGAAAGCACAAACAGCGCACGGATTAAATCTTCCTTCTTCAAGACGTAAGCGATGCGCACTTCGTTGCGGCCGGAACCCGGAGTGGTATAAAAGCCGGAAGCCGGAGCCATGAAAACGGTCTGCCCTTCGTACTGGAATTCGGAAAGACACCATGCGCAGAACCTGTCCGAATCGTCTACGGGCAGCTTGGCCACGGTATAGAACGCTCCCATCGGAATGGGTGAATATACGCCGGGGATACGGTTCAGACCGTCAATCAGGCATTTACGGCGTTCTACATACTCGTCGTAGGTATCGCGCAGATAGTCTTCGCCGGCATCCAAAGACGCTTCGGCAGCAATCTGACCTATCAACGGCGGACTCAAACGTGCCTGGCAGAACTTCATAACGGCATCGCGTATCTCTTTGTTCTTCGTTATCAGCGCACCTATACGGATACCGCATTCGGAATAACGCTTGGAAACGGAATCAATCAGGACTACATTGTTCTCGATACCTTCCAGATGGCAGGCGGAGATGTATGGAGAGCCCGTATAGATGAACTCGCGATACACCTCGTCGGAGAAGAGGAAGAGGTCGTACTTCTTCACAAGGTCGCGTATCTGATTCATTTCACGGCGGGTATAAAGATAGCCGGTAGGATTGTTGGGGTTACAAATCAGGATGGCACGCGTACGTTCGTTTATCAGCTCCTCGAACTTCTCCACTTTAGGCAGCGAGAATCCCTCTTCGATGGTCGTTGCAATCGTACGTATCCTGGCTCCGGCAGAGATGGCAAATGCCATGTAATTGGCATAAGCCGGTTCGGGCACGATAATCTCGTCACCCGGATTGAGGCATGCCATGAAAGAGAACAGCACCGCTTCCGAACCGCCGGATGTAATGATTATGTCATCGGCAGTGAGCTTGATGTTGTACTTATCGTAATACCCCACCAACTTCTCGCGATAGCTGCGATAACCGGCACTGGGACTGTACTCCAATACCTTACGGTCAATATTACGGATGGCGTCAATCGCGACTTGCGGCGTAGGCAGGTCGGGCTGTCCGATATTGAGATGGAATACATGGATGCCCCGTTGCTTGGCTGCATCTGCCAAGGGAGCCAGCTTTCTGATAGGAGATGCGGGCATCTCCATCCCGCGAATAGAAATTGTTGGCATGAGTTTTTATATCATTTTATCATTTAAGTTGCAAATGTAGTGATTTATTTGATACCAAAGGGAAGCAAAGACATAAAAACTTTAAAAACCTTATCTATATTAAAAACACTATGCTATTTAAAAAGAATCTTGTACCTTTGAAATAGTAAACAAATGAGCAACCACAACCGTTTTATCTTAAACCAACTTTTAAAATAGTAAGTAACGCTATGGTCATCAACCTAATAACTTTTGCTTCACTGCTACATAAGCAAGCATCAGTCCGCAGTTCCCATGAAATAATCCTGAACGAACTGGAAAAATATTTCACCGTCAATTTCATAGATTACCAAGATATCAACAAGCTGTCTCCCGACGATTTCAGCATCCTGTTCATCGCCACCGGCGGAGTGGAACGGCTGGTTATCCAGCATTTCGAGGCTCTTCCCCGCCCTGCCATCATCCTGGCAGACGGTATGCAGAACTCGCTTGCCGCCGCCCTCGAAATATCTTCCTGGCTGCGCAGCCGGGGAATGAAAAGCGAAATCCTGCATGGCGAACTGTCCGAAATTATCAAACGCATTTTTGTACTGCACAGCAATTTCATGGCGCAACGCGGCCTCTACGGAATGCGTATCGGCGTAATAGGCACTCCGTCGAGCTGGCTCATTGCCAGCAACGTGGATTATCTGCTTGCCAAACGACGCTGGGGAGTGGAATACACAGACATCGCACTGGAACGTGTATACGAATATTACAACCAAATCACGGATGATGAAGTAGGCGAAGCATGTGCCGGCCTTGCCGGAAAAGCGCTTGCCTGCCGGGAAGCGTCGCCCGAAGATATGATAAAGGCAATGCGCCTGTACCGCGCCATCCGGAAGATTGTGGACGAAGACCGTTTAAGCGCACTCACCCTGAGTTGTTTCCGCCTGATAGAACAGACGGGCACTACCGGCTGCCTGGCGCTTTCCCTGCTGAATGACGAGGGCATCATTGCCGGATGCGAAGGCGATTTGCAGTCTGTCTTCACCATGCTCGCTGCCAAAGTGCTCACAGGCAAACCTGCTTTCATGGCCAATCCTTCCATGATTAATGCACGCACCAACGAAATCATACTGGCGCATTGCACCATCGGCATCGCACAGACAGAGCAGTTCATCATCCGCAACCACTTTGAAACGGAAAGCGGCATCGGCATACAGGGAATACTGCCTACCGGAGACGTGACAATCGTGAAATGCGGCGGAGAATGTCTGGACGAATATTACCTCGGCACGGGTACACTGACCGAAAACACCAACTACATCAATATGTGCCGCACGCAGGTACGTATCAAGATGAACGCCCCGGCGGAATATTTCCTGAGAAACCCGTTGGGTAACCATCACATCATGCTGCATGGCAACTACGAACTGATGCTCGACGAGTTCCTGCAATCCAACGGATGCAAAAGGATAGAATAAACTCTAAAACCGACCGGCAATCATATTACATCATCACTCATGCGGACTTCAAAGCGGGTTCCTCTGCCCGGCTTTGAAGTCACCGTAATGGTTCCGTGTATACGTTCCACAATTGTCTGGCAGATACTCAACCCTAAACCGGCCCCTTGCGTAAAGCTGTCCGCCTTATAGAAACGCTCGAAGATATGCTTCTGGTCTTCATCGGATATACCCGCTCCGGTATCTTCCACAAAGACGGTTGTATATCCGGATTCATCCACTCTATATCCTAAAGTGATGCTCCCTTGCACGGTAAACTTCTTGGCATTGTTAATCAGATTATTCAAAACCTGCTTCAAGCGTACGGCATCGGTAGTGATATACTTGTCGGCCCCTTCCGGAAAATCGGTGCATAATTCCACTCCCTGCGGCATGCTCAGCCTCTGGGAGTCGTAAACTTCCTGCATGATAAACGTAAGATTGTAAGAAGAGAACTGAAAATCCATTGTGCCCGATTCAATGCGCGAGAGGTCCAGAATATCATTAATCAGAGCCAGCAACAACGTGCAGTTTATATTGATAGTCTCGACAAACTGCTGTACTTCTTCCGAAGAAAAGGCTTGCAGGTCTTTCAACAAATCGGAGAAACCGACTATCGCATTCAACGGAGTACGTATCTCATGGCTCATGTTGGCAAGGAACGCCGATTTCAGTCTGTCAGCCTGCAAGGCACGGTCACGGGCCGCGATAAGTTCCTCTTCGGTGTCTTTATAACGCTGGATACTCTGGCATACACCCAATACCCTATAAGGTATATCTACCGTGAGCCCCTCATAAGCGGTACTCCGGAACTCCCACCACTCATATCCGCCATCTGCGTTTTGCAGCCGGAAACTCATGCGCGAGTTCGGCTCATGCCCCAGCATGATATTGTCGAAATGCCTGCATGTGCGGGAAAGGTCTTCCGGATGAACAATCCGATCCAGTTCTTCTCTCGAGATATAGTCCGTATTGTCGTAGCAATTGAAACGTTGCAGCAGTCCGTCGGGAAAATGGAAGCATTTCAACCGTGTGTTGTACTGCCACGGATAAATGGAACTTTCCTCAATAGCCATATTGAAAAAACGCTTCTGCATCTCTTCTTCGGATATATTACGGCAGACAATTGCCATACCCGTCAGTTTGTCTTTCGCAAAGATAGGAACCACCTCGCCCGAAACAGGGAAATAAGTACCTTTGGTATTCTCCTGCATGAATGCCTTTTCCGGTATAATGACAGGCTTCCTATCCTGTATCACCTGTTTCAACAGAGCCTGCAGGATATTCTCGCCATTCATGTAAATATGGAGAATGGAACCGGCAACCTGTCCTTCGTACGGACGTGTCGTATACATTTCTGCAGGCAATCCCAGCATCTCCACTAAAGCCCGGTTCACAAAATGGATTCTCAAATCCATATCATACGTAACCAGTCCGTCGCGAATAGAACAGAATATCTTATCGAATTCGTCCCGCTGTTCCACCAGGCGGTGTTGTATCAGCAGACGGGTCTGCGCATGTATCCGCTTGCGCGATTCACGCCGGTTGCTCCGATAGAGCCAGACTACAAGAAAAGCCAACGCACCCACTATCACCGAATAGAACAGAATAAACCAGGCCTGATAGCGGTCCATCAGAGGAATGTTCAAAACGATTCCCCGTTTTTCAACACTATCCACATCTACATGGAAGAAGTCCAACTGTTTGTAGTCGAACAATAACTTGCCGCCCAGGTCTCCTATTCCGAATGAAGCAGGCGACCGGCCCTTCAGAATACTTGCCGCCTGTATGCCCGCAGCATAAGTATCTGCCGCCGGTTCTACATCATAAACACATAAAACACCGCTTGTCATTGCCAGGTTTTGATTGGCAAATACAGGAGCTTTCAATTTCAGGGAAAGAAAAGGAATCCACTTAGGGGCGATAACAATGTACTTATGGGCATGATAATCGTAACAAATAGACGTTATGAGAGAGTTGAGGGACTTTCTCTGCACATTCAGTTCCTTAAAACTGTATTCGGGATGTTTCTTATGAAAAGACTCCCAGGCTTCTTCTACCGCTTCCACTCCCTTAGCACTCAAAAAACTGCTGTCCGACAGGCAGACAATCTCCTTACGTGCAGGAAACAAACGTATGGCTTCCTCAAGCAACACATTAAAATCCGTTACTGAAGTGAAGCCCGAGACATTCGGCATACGGTCGAACAACTTCCTGTCAGGATATTTAATGCCCGAAACAACTACCGGTATCTGATACGGCAAAGAATCGCCGCAGTGAGTCAAGGTAAAGAAAGCCTCATCGCTGGACGTCACAATCAAATCCGTTTTCCGCTGTCTGGCACGTTCGCATATGCGGCGCATGATGACACACTCCGAAGCAAACGTCCAAAAATCGGCATTCAGATACTCTATAACCACGTTTGCTTTTACACCGCCCTCTTCCAAGCCGTCCTGCAAACCGGCAATAAGGTTATTATGCCAGGAAGAGCTGTTTGTGTATGATTGTATGAAAAGTACATTATAATTGGTTTCCGCAGCCGAAAGCGTCCCCGATATCATGCATAAGAAAGCTAATGAACATGTTAAGAAAAAGTGTTTTCCCATTCCGTTTGTTTTGATTTGTCTGCGTAAACTTCTTTATAACTACGCAAATATACAAGCTTATATCGAGAATATACATCTTTTCTTAAAAAACTTTATTCATCATGCAATGCTTCTGCCGGGTGTACTTTCATCGCTCCATAAGCAGGATACCAGATTCCGGCAACAATCATCAGCGCCATAAGCAGCCATGTCAAGGCAAGAGCCGGCAGGAAGCGTCCGGCATCGAAAGGCATCTTGCCCACATCCACCAGTTCGGCATAACCGATGTTGAAAGCGATGACAGCCGCCGGTACGGCCGCCAGCGTAAGCAGCAACACCCCTTCGTACATGAGACAGGAGAAAATCCCCCGGCGCGAACTGCCCAGCGCCAGCCTCAGCGCAACCTCTTTACGGCGTTGCTGCGTACGGAACCAGAACGTGCCGATAACGCCCAAGAAGATATTCAACAGCAGGAAACCGAGCACGCAAAGCTGCGTCTTCCATTCGTTCATGTCTTCCAGCTCGCAGATTTCGCGCAAATGGCTGAAAGGTGTAATGTCCAGCAGATACAGATTACCTACCTGATAAAGGCGGTCGGCATCATTCATCAGCTTTTCGGCAAAGTTCTTATCGGCATCTTCGGAAACGCGCAGGCTGACTGTGACATAACGGGGATCGCCGAAATTCCGTAACCTCTTCGCATTGAGCGGAAGGGCTGCAAAAGCCCCGCCCCACTGCGACGGAGTATGGAAATGCGACCAACGCACGGGCGTGCCCACCGCACCGATGCGACGGCGAACGTCCTTACCGTAGTTCAACAGCAAGACTTCCCGCCCTGGCAAGGACGCACTGCCTCCCAATTCCGGATGTCCTTCGGTGAGATTGGAAGATACCACCGGCTCGTCATTGCGGAATGCAGCCTCTACCTTGGCAAACTCCGCTTCCTCCGTAAAGGCATAACGGAACACGCGGAAAAAGTCCGCCTCCACCCAAAGAAGACGAACATTGACAGCCACAGAGTCAATACCCAAATCAATACCGTTACTGCCCTCATTGTACGGAAAGCAGTTTTGCGAAAGGGCAACGGCCTCTACGCCGGGGCAGTGGCGCAGCCTGTCCGTAAGCCGGAGCAAGTCGTCCATATCATCATCGGCGGTCAGCTCCGGATTATAAAGAGGCGAGTCCTCTCCCAGCTTGCTTACGGTGATGTTGTAGCAGTGCTCCGTATCGAATCCCATCGGAGCGTGATAGACCCGTGCGGTGACAAGCGTCCAGTCCACAATATACCACAGCACGACAAAGACCAGCAGCAGCTCCACAAAGAGAAAAAGATTGCTGTTCCACTCGTTCTTTATTTGTTTCAATATCGTTTTCATAACCATCGTTTACCTTTGATTAATCGCATCCGTTATATTCATTCTCGAAGCCCTCCATGCCGGTATGCCTGCCGAAAGGATGTTCATCAGCAAACAGAAACCGAAAGCAGCAAGGAATGCCCAGGGCGAAAGCAGCATGCCCGGTGTCAGGGCGGTTTCCCCGCTGAGGTAGGCATTGGTGCTGTTGTTGAAAAGGAAACCGTTCAGCAGGAAGGTGGCGGCGTAACTCAGCGCAAGTCCCAACACGCCGGCAAACAATGTCAGCAACAGGTTCTCAAAGAATATCTGGCGTATCAGTTCGCCACCCGTAGCCCCAAAAGCCTTGCGCACGCCTATCTCCGCCATACGTCTGCGCATACGGGAGAGCGTCATGCTGCTCAGGTTGATGGCAGGCACAAGCAACAGGATGGCGATAACGAGCATATAGCGCAGGATAATGGCTTTGGTATCGGGCGTTTCGCTCCACTTGCGGTAAAGGTTGGCAAACTGTTCATCGGGTTGCCCGCGATAGAACACTTCCGAGTCGCGCAGACTGTCGTTATACTTACGGCGGAGTTGCTCCGCCTCCTCACGGATAGCCGGGAAATCGGCTGCGGAGCGCGCAAGGATAACCGCCCTCATCTGCCCCATGGTCTCCTCCCACCACGTCAGCCGGGCAATGTCTGTGGACGTATAGGGAACCCACACCTGCGCATAGGCGGAAGTGGCCAGTACGGACACATCCGTCACCACACCGGATATACGGTATTCCACATAGTTCAACTGTACCGTCTTTCCCGCAACGTCCGTCGTGCCGAACAGGCGGCGCGCCACCGCAGCGCTCAACACGGCGCATGGCACTCCGGCATCGCTGTCGGCCTTGGTAAACGCCTTGCCGCTGAGAAAGCGGAACCGGAAGATATGCCAGAAGGCGTCGTCCGTCTGCACCATGTCGGCCGTGACCTTGTTGCCTGCCGGCAGGGACACACGTACCTTTTCGGGCAAGGAAACCAACGTTACCGCCTCCGCCGTAGTGAGACTCTTAAAGCACTCGCGCCCCGTACGCACCGACATGCGGGCGTTGGATGAATCGCCGTCGCTTCCGCCCTTGTTCTTGACGGACATGGCAGACACATACAGCGAACGGCTGCGGTTCACCTCAGGCTCGCAGTCCACGAGCCGCACCTGAAAAGTGATGACAAGTACCATAATCATACAGATGGCCAATGCCGTACCCAGTACGGAAACCCATGTTATGATGGGATTCTCGCGCAAGTGATATAGCGCTTGCTGAAAGTAAAGACGTATCATATTCCGTTATTCGTTTAACTTCCTAAAATCATTCATCATGCAAAGCCTCTGCCGGTTGTACCTTCATCGCCCTGCGTGCCGGAATGCCTATACCAATCGCAATCATCAATCCTATCAGCAGGAAGCTGATGGCAGCGCAAAGCAATAGGCGCTCCCACTCCAAAGTCGTACCGTTGCGCCAGGAGTTCAGTTCCATGCTTGCCAGATTATAGTCTATGAGCAAAGCAACAGGCGTGACAAGCAACAGCAAAAGCAGCCCCTCGCTTATCAGACGGGTGAAAATACTCATGTCCGATGCTCCATGCACCTTATGCAAGGCAATCTCCGAACGGCGTTGCTGGGTACGGAACCAGAAAGTGCCGAGCAGTCCCAGAAATATATTCAGCAACAGAAATCCCATACCCATTACGTAATTGCGCAGGTCATTGCTCCATGTCTGCTGGAAATTACGGCGGATGTCCTTAAAGGAACGTATTTCGGAGATAAAGACATTGCCGATACGGAACTGTTTCTCACTGTCCGCTTTCAGGCGTTGGATGAAATCATGGTCCTGATTTTCGCGGACACGGACACAGAGTTCCAATCCCGTATCATACCAATCGAGTTTATAAAGAAAGGTATACGAATCGCGGGCCTGCTCGAAATCATTGTAACGTACATTCTCCAAGGCCGCTCCCAACCGGTAGGTTTGTATCGTATCGCCGAAAAGCCGGAAGCTCTTGCCTACGAATTCCGTCAGCGGACGGCCGTACTTCCGGTAAAGGTTGTCGGAAGCAAGGAACTCTCCCTTTTCCAACATCCCGGCAAGCTGCTCGGGCGTCTCGCCACGTGTGCCCTGATAACGGAACACACGCACAAAATCGGGAGTCACCAAACGGCGTATCGTCCAATTACCGGAGATCAGCGTATCGTACTGCACCAGATCTGTGGAGTTACTGCCATTATATGGATATGAGTTTTGCGAAAGGCTCACCGCCTCTATCTCCGGACGACGGCGCAGACGGTCCACAAGTTCAAGAATATCGGCATCTTCCTGCTCATCGGTCTGGTTCGGGATATAATCGGGACTCTTATCGGTAAGCTTTCCCATTTCGATAAGGTAGCAATGGCTGATGTCGAAGCCCCGCGGCTCCAGATAAGTTGCCGTACGCGTATAGAGATAGTCCACCACAAACCACATCACAACGCTTACAACCAGCAATTCCAACGCCAGCCACAGGTTATTGCGCCATTCATTCTTTATCTGTACTAAAAGTTTCTTAGTCATTTCTTTCCGTAATTAATAGTTAGCGACAAGCGTTTAGTGTAACCGTCCTCCCAATGCGTTCACTATCCCGATGCGGGAAGCCTTCCATGCCGGGAAACCGCTGCTCATCAGATTCAGCACAAAGCAGAACAGCAACGCCCACCCAAAAGTGGAAGCATGAAGCAGAATGGAAGCATCCACTTCCGGCGGGTTCAAAGTCTGACTGAATTCCTGTGCAAAAAGCAAGGTGTTGCCCACGTATGCAAAGGCCACGCTCAACAGCAAACCGACAACACCCGCCAATAAAGTCATTACCAGATTCTCCGCCACAATCTGCCCTATCAGCTCCATCCGTGTACTGCCGAAAGCACGGCGCACTCCGATTTCCGATACCCGCTGACGCAAGCGGCTCTGTGTCATGCTCGAAAGATTGATGGCAGGCACTATCAGCAGAATGACGAAGATGACAATCCGCTGACGGCGCGCCGCATTCACATCCGGTTCGATATTGGCACCGAAAGCGATGGCATTCTTTTCCTGGTCGTAAGGGCGGTTACGGTAAATCAGCTTCCAGCCGTTCTCTCCGATAAGCGTATTATACTCTGATTTACGGCGTTCTGCTTCCTGGCGGATAGCGGGAAAATCATTCCGACTGTGCGCCAGCATCGTACAACTCATCATTCCCATGTGCCGGTCGTTCCACGTTTCATTATCCATGCCCGTTGAGGTATACGGAACCCATACCTGTCCGTAAGCACAATCCGCCAGTGTAGACACATCCTTCACGACACCGGCTACGCGATAGGGCGCATGGCTGAGGAGAAACTCACGCCCTGCAACATCAGTCGTTCCGAAGAGGCTGCGCGCTACACTCTCCGTAAGTACGGCAACCGGCTGTCCGGCATCGAACACGGCTTTATCATAGGGCTTTCCATTGATAAAGGAAAAGTCGAATACGTGCCAGAAGATGTCGTCCGTCTGCCGTAAATCCACACTGACTGCCGGTTTGCCCGGCAAAGACACCGGAGTGGATACGGGGAAAATGGTATAGATAGTGACCGCTTCCGGCGTCTTCAACGATTGAAAACATTCACGGGCTGTCTGTACACTCATCGGTCCGTTGCTTGTACCGTCTCCCCAATTCGAGTTGGAGATGCTCATTGACTTAACGTGCAGAAAGCGGTCGCGATTGCTTTCGGGCGCAAAAGGAGCCACCTTTACCTGCTGCATCATTACCACCAGCATAATAAGGAATATGGCAAGCGCAGTACCGGCTATGCTGACGGCGCTCATCATCGGCTGCTGCCGCAACTGCGCCCAGGCTTGTGCAAAGTATTGCTTTATCATCTTAACGGCCTATTTTCAAATTATCTGTATTTACTCCTCCTATGCCTCCTTTGGAAATATCCGCACGTCCGGCGGTTCCGCTCAAAGTGACGCTACCCACACCACCCATTTTGGCAGACAAATAGTCGCAGGCTACATGAATATCGGCGCTGCCTACTCCACGCAAGGCAACTTTCAGCTCGTTGCACGTCAAGTCGGAGACATTCACTTCACCCACACCTTTTATCTCGAATGACACGGCATCGAGCTTCAAGGGCTTCTCACATTTGAATTCGCCTACACCGGTAAACTCCACCTCCTTCAAGTCGGGAGCCGAAATCCAGATAGTCACGCCATCCTTCTGATTGCTCCTGCGCTTGTTTTTCCCGTCCTTGAAACCTATCAGCAGACGGCCGTCCTTCACTGTGGTCTGCGTATTCTTCACGTACCTCTCCCTGCCTTCAATCCTGAAAGAATAAGTGTCACTTTGTGTAAAATGAATTGTCCCCACAGAGGTTATCTCAATGGACGAGAAAGCATCCACCTTACGTACTTCACTTACTTTTGCATCTTGTGCACAAACACTCAGCATACCTGCAAAGGCCAATACCAATGCAATGATAACACCTGCTACATCAGTTCTCATATTTCTTCTTTTTTATTTTGTTTCACATTCTATTCTTCGTGCAACGCCTCTGCCGGCTGTATCTTGATAGCCTGCCGTGCCGGAAACCATATTCCAATCACCACCATCAGTGCTATCAGCAGCCATGCACCCAACGAGCCCAGCAGAAAACGCAGGAAGCTCCATTTCACCGGCCAGGTGGTAATCAGTTCCGTATGTCCCATTGTAAATTCGGCAATGCCCACGTTATAACAGACAATCATGGCGGGCAGCGTAACAAGAGTCAGCAACAGCAATCCCTCCCCCATGAGCAGGCAGAATATCTGCTTCTTCGTGCTGCCCATGGCAAGCCGCAAAGCTATTTCATTGCGGCGCCTACGGGTGCGGAACCAGAAAGTGCCTATCAGCCCCAGGAACACATTCACCAACAGGAATACCACCACAACCGTTTGCGTATTCACCTTGTCCACATCGCCTTTCATCACTTCAAACTGATATTGCTGCTCCGTATAAGGCACAACGTCGGCTATGAACATATTGTCGGTGTCCAGGTGCGGGGCTATTTCTTTCAGAAATTTGCTCCGGTAATCGGGAGAGTCCATGTTTTCCTTCACGCGGAAAACAATCTGCGCTCCATCATCCCGCAATTCGGTCCGTATCACATTCTCGTCAATTCTCCGGAAAGCCCACTTTGCATCGGCCCCATAGCGATAGGAACGGAAACTGCCGATCATGCCGCACTGCGTTACCACATTCGCGGTATCTCCGTACCAGCTCAAGGGAGTATCCAAAGAGAAGCCGGGCACCCTTTCCTTATAATAGTCGGCCGTACCCTCGCTCAGCATCACATAATTGCCGGACGTGACATCATTCCCCACAGGCATTGCCGCAAACGGACGTCCGGCATCTTCCTTCATGCGAAATACCCGCGTATATCCTCCGGTAGCGTTTATTATACGCACCGCACAACCGATGGTATCCTGCACAGCCAGCGAGTTATAGGAATTATTGCCGCTCATCGGCAGGCTCCAATACGACAGGGCGGCCACTTCAACCGCAGGCTCCCTTTCGAGCTTCTGCAGGATGCCCAGGTATTTGTCCGCACTCGTCATGCTGCTGTCCCGGCTTTCACCGCCCTTAATCATTGAAAGCTGGTACACATGGTCTATGTTATAGCCCAACGGGCGATAGAACGTATACTTCAGGCATCCCAGCGAATCGCAGAGAAACCACATCACGATAAATACCAGAAACAATTCTGCAAGCACCCATCCGTTACTGCGGAGACGCGCCCGAATCATACGTAAGTTATGTACTATGAATTTCATAATCAATCTCGCTTTATTTATCGTTCAAAGAATCCACAATTGTGTGCCGTGCGGCAAGCCATGTAGGCAGGCCTGCGCTCAGCAGGTTGATGACCAGACAGAAAAGGAATGCCAGACAGAACACCGTAGGGCTGAACAGTACCGACATGCTCAGGTCGAACTCGCCGGAAGTGCCGGTGTTCTGATTGTTGGTGAACAGCCACGTACGCATGCCGTACACGGCCAGATAGCTGAACACCAGCCCCACCGCTCCGCCAATCAGAGTCAGTACGAGGTTTTCATTCAAGATCTGCCTTATGAGTACGCCGCGCGTCGCTCCGAATGCCTTACGCACGCCCAGTTCGCTGATGCGCTGCTGCATACGGCTGTTGCTCAGGCCGCACAGATTGAGCGACGGCACTAAAAGAACAATGAGCAATGCCAGAGCGTACTGTATGTACAACATCCGCAAATCCGGCCCCACGTTGGCCCACACATGGTTGACATGCGTCACGATTTCATCGGGCTGTTCCATAATGTCCATCAGCGTTTCGGCCTGTACGGCATTGATGTCTTTCACCCGCTTCGCTATTCCCTGCCTGATGGCCGGAATATCTTCGGAAGAACGTGCCAGCGCCACCACCGTATGCGATTGGGCATAACTCCAGATGGAAGTGGCATCCTGCAACTTGGCGGGATACATGCGCCACACTTGCGCATAAGCATCCTTCGCAATGACCGAAACATCCTTTACCACCCCGCAGATACGCGCTTCGTTACGGTTCAGCAGCACCGTCTTGCCTACTGCATCCGTAGTGCCGAACAGTTTCCGCGCCACAGAAGCAGCCACGACAATGGCGGACACATCACCGCCCCGGTCGGAATCGTCGAATCCCCGTCCTGCGACAAACTGCATCCGGAACACTTTCCAGAATCCCGGGTCGGTTTCCATAGCATCCACTTTCACCGCATTAGTGCCGTCGGGCATGGAAACCAGGGCGACCGTTGCCGGAACAAATGCCGTACAGGCCTCTACTTCGGGCAACGGCTGCACACAGTTCTTCATGAAAGCCGGCGAACAGGCTGTATAATTATTCCAGTTCTTGTTTTCCTTACCCTGCAAATGCATCTTGCTTATGTAGAGAGAGCGGTTACGGTTCACTTCCGGCTCGATGTCGGCATATTTCATCTGCCAGGTAATCACAATCGCCATAATCATGGTAATGGCAAATGCCGTACCCAATATGAATATGGTACTCAGCAACGGGTTCTGCCGTAAAAGTATAAAAGCTTGGCGAATGGTCTGCATTTTTGAGTTATGAGTTATAAGTTATGGATTATGGGGGTTATTCTACTTGACGGCCGTCGAAGAAGCGGATTGTCCTTGAGGTCTGTCTGGCTTGCTCTTCATTGTGGGTTACCATTACGATGGTGCGCCCGTCTTCCTTGTTCAGTCGATGCAGCAGCTCCATCACTTCCGCTCCCATTTTGGAGTCCAGGTTACCGGTAGGCTCATCGGCAAGGATTATCTCCGGATTGCCGATAATGGCGCGTGCGATGGCAACACGCTGGCACTGACCGCCGGAGAGCTGTGTAGGCATGTGGCGCATACGGTGGCTCAGGCCTACTTTCTGCAACACTTCCTCTGCCAGGCGGCGACGTTCTTTGGACGATACCTTTCTGTACAGCAAAGGCAGCTCCACGTTGTCCAGCACATTCAGCGAGTTAATCAAATGGAAAGACTGGAACACAAAGCCCAGCTTCCGGTTACGGAAAGCCGCCAGTTCCTTGTCCTTCATGCCGTCCACCTTGGTACCGGCTATTTCAATCGTGCCGCTGGTAGGTGCGTCCAGCAAACCCATAATATTCAGCAAAGTAGATTTACCGCAACCGGAAGGTCCCATGATACTGAGAAATTCCCCCTTGTTCACTTCGAGGTTCACATTCTCCAACGCTACGGTTTCAATCTCGTTGGTACGATAAATCTTGTTGATGCCAGTTAACTTAATCATAATGGTAGGTATTTAATTGTTATTTCAGTTTCAGCTTATTCTTGTTCTTATATTGGCTCATGTCGCTCACCACCACCTCATCGCCCGGTTGCAAGCCGCCAATAACTTCCACAAACTCAAAGTTGGAATCGCCCAACTGCACTTTGCGTTTCACAATCTCCTTGTCGGAATTGCGTACAAACAGTTCGTACTCCCCGCGACCCACGTAGTAAGAGGCGTTGGCTATGCGCATCACATCCTCTTTCACGGCGTTCATCACATACACGTCCGTCTTCAGGCCGGAGCGCAGACGGCGGTTGTTGTCCTCGTTCAACTGTACGGTGAAGGAAATAACACCATTCTTGGACAACGGAGTGACGCTGCTCACCGTACCTTCCAGCTTCTCGCTGCCTATCTTGACTATCGCCTTGCCGCCGGCGGCAACACGGTCGCCGTACGTGTCGGCTATCTCGCCCTCTACCTTGAAGTGGCTCAAATCGGAGATGACGGCAATCTGCGAACCTTCCGCCACCTGCGCGCCGATCTGGTTGTTTATGTAAGTGAGGATTGCCTTGCGGGGCGAGCGGACCTGCGCATCGTCCAGCGTGCGTTTCGTTTCGGCAAGCGTTTTTCTGAAGATGCTGAAGTCCAGCTCCTGTACCTGATATTCGGCATCCAGCACTTCCTTCTCATTGGCGTACTGCTGCTTCAACTGTTCGTATTCCAACTCCGCCACGTTATAACTCAACTCTGCCTGACGCACTTTGTCGGTAGTGCCCGAACCGAGGCTGTCGAGATATTGCTCGTTGCGCAACTCCACCTTTTTGCGGTTCAGTTGCATGGCAGAGACTTTTATCTTCATCTCCAGGTCGTTCAGCTTGGTCATATTCTCAAGCTTGAGCTGCTTCAGCTTGTAGCTGCGCATCTGCTCCTCATCGAGTTTCTGCTTGTAGTCGGTTTCGGCGCTCTGTAAGTCCAACTTCAGGATGGGCGTGCCTATATCCACGCTGTCGCCACCTTTCTTATATACTTCCAGAATACGGGTGTTGATGGGCGAGTTGATAATCTCCTCAAAGGCAGGAACCACCTTGCCGGAAGCGCTTACGCTGACTTCAATCGTGCCTGTACTTACCTGGGAGAATACGATGTCCTTCTCCTTCACTCCCGTGCGCATCAATGAGATGAGCACACTGATAACGACGATACCCGCAGCGCCCATGCCGCCATAGCGAATGATTTTCTTGTTACGCTCTTTGTTACGAACTTCTTTCGGAATCTCTCTATCCATATTTTCTGTCTTTATTTACCGTTTTACGTTGCTGCCGTCCTGTTGCGTAAACGGACAGCCTGCGATTCTTCGCCCTTATACTTGCCAAATCCGTGCCAAAAACATAAATCATTGAAAACAAGCGTTAAGGCAAAAAGAAGAGTGTCCGTTTTCGGACACTCTGTACATTTTCGGATAGCGGCACTGTACGAAAAGAAGAAACAGACGGAAGAGAAAGCACAATGGTACGGCGGAAGAAATATAAACGACAGGGGATAACGGGGAAAACTCCTCACCTCAGCGTCCGTTTCCCCCTTTGGTATTTGTAATGCCACGCGTTGGTACTTGTCATACCACTCTTTGGTACGGCATGTACCACACTGTGGTACTACGAATACCGCACTGTGGTACGAGAGATACCAACGGTTGGTACTCCGCGTACCAAGCCGAGGTATTTCCCGGTACATCCTTTCTTATGACTATCAAGCACTTACGATAATATTCCCTGAACGTTATCTCAGGCGCAGTCTGTCCCCTACTTCGGGCACATATTCCGCATCCTTGCGGTTCATCTTATACAGATTCTTCAGACGGATGCCGTACTTCTGCGAAATGGAGTGCATGGAATCGCCGTCTTTTACAATATAAACGGTATGAGGTTTGGCGGCTTTCTTACGCTTGTCTTTCAGATAGATGATGTCGCCTGCCTCTAAGGTGTACTCTTTATGCAGGTCGTTATACTTCACCAGTTTGCGCCAACTGATGTCGAACTCTTTGCCCAGGAACTGGAAAGTATCGCCGTCGCGGGCCACAACGTAGGCAATGTCGTTGGCAATATACACCTGATGCGGGTTGGCAAGCCAGGGTTTCTTCTTCAGTTCTTTCTCCCACTTGCGGGCCTCGCGCTTGCTCATGCCGCGGCTGTCGTACTTATACAGGTCGTAGTCCTCAATAATGGTTATCAGGCGGTTGGCATAGGAAGGGTCTGTGGCGTATCCCGCTTTTTTCAGGCCGCGCGCCCAGCCTTTGTAGTCGGTAATCTTCAACTTAAACAGGAAAGCATAGCGTGCGCCGCGTTTCAGGAAGAGCGAGTGGTCCTCGTAGGAGTCCTTCGGGTGGCGATAGGCGCGGAAGCACTCTCCTTTGGCATCGTCGTCGTGGTACACTCTCCGCCCGCGCCAGTCGCTATGGCACTTTATGCCGAAGTGGTTGTTGCTCTTGCGTGCCAGTGCGCTTTGTCCCGCACCGCTCTCCAGCAGGCCTTGTGCCAGTGTGATGCTGGCGGGTATCTTATGTTCCTTCATCTGCTCCACGGCAAGCGGGGCATATTGTTTGATATATTCGTTGTAACGGGAATTTCTGCGTTGTGCCTGCACAGCCACGCAAATAAGGAGAAGTGCTATGATAGCAGTCAGTCTGAATATAGGTTTCATGCTTCGAGTGTTGAATTTGACACAAAAGTCTGCAAAAGAATTGAAAAAACCAATCTCTTTCCTATCTTTGTAACATTAATTACAATAAACCATTATTCTATGAAGGACCTGAACATACAGATTGCCATCAAGATATACGAATACGAAGAGCTGAATGCCGCCGACCGCGAGCTTCTGGATGCCGCCCGGCAGGCAACTTACCGCAGTTATGCCCCCTATTCGCACTTCTCGGTGGGCGCGGCCGCCCGGCTGGCAAACAATATCATCGTTACCGGAACCAATCAGGAGAATGCAGCTTATCCGTCGGGGCTTTGCGCGGAACGCACCACTTTGTTCTATGCCAACTCCCAATATCCCGACCAGGCTGTGGAGACACTTGCCATAGCCGCCCGCAACGAACGCGGCGAGTTCCTGGAAGAACCGATTCCCCCGTGCGGCGCCTGCCGGCAGGTGATGCTCGAAACGGAAAAACGTTTCAAACGTCCCATGCGCATACTGCTGTCCGGCGAAAAAGGCATTTATGAATTGAGAAGTGTGGGCGCATTGCTGCCGCTTTCGTTCGATGCGTCTTCCATGTTATAAAACAAATACCTACCTTTGCAACTGCTAACCAACAAATACCACCACCAATGAGAATATCCAAATAAAGACAGCACATTTCGGTAAACATCGCTTTATATATGCTTTTCATATCAGAACGCTGAGCATCACTCAAAAGGAAAATGTTTAGCCTTTACTGTGTTTGTCTGTTCCCCACAGCCTTACAAGAGTTGAAAGTGTGTCGTACAGACACCTATGTTATCTACCCTAAACACAGTAAATTTATGAGTATCATTATTAAAGACCTTAGCTATACCCATACCGATAAGGAAGTTTTGTTTTCCAACCTCAATCTGATTATCAATTCCGGAGAAAAGACCGCGCTGACAGGCAATAACGGTTGCGGAAAGTCCACCCTGATGCGTATCCTTGCGGGAGAAGCATCGCCGGGCACCGGTAGTGTACATTGTTCCGGACATCTTTACTATGTGCCCCAGCATTTCGGACAATATGACGACCGGACGGTTGCGCAGGTATTAGGCATAGACCGTAAGCTAACTGCACTCCATGCCATTCTGAACGGTGATACAGCGGAAGAACACTTTGCCCGGCTCGACAACGACTGGAATATCGAAGAGCGTACCCAAGCCGTTCTCCACGCCTGGCATTTGAACGGTATCTCTCTTTTACGCCCGTTAGAGGGGCTTAGCGGCGGAGAGAAAACACGCCTGTTCCTTGCCGGCATGGAACTGAAAGAACCGGACACCCTACTGCTGGACGAACCGACCAATCATCTGGATACTGCCGGGCGGAAACGTCTGTATGATTTCGTACACCGCACTTCGGCTACGGTGCTCGTTATCAGTCACGACCGTACTCTGCTAAATCTGTTACCCGCCATTTGCGAACTCTCCCGCAACGGACTGGCTTGCTACGGCGGCAATTACGACTTCTACAAAGAACAGAAGGAAGTGCACCGCAATGCCCTGCAACAGCAGTTGGAAGAAAAAGAAAAGGCCTTGCGCCTCGCCCGCAAGACCGCCCGTGAAATGGAAGAACGGAAAGCCAGACAAAACACACGAGGCGAAAAGGCTTCCATAAAGAAAGGTATTCCGCGTATTCTGTTAGGCGGTCTGAAGAATCATGCCGAAAACAGCAGTAGCAAACTCAGCAATGTCCATGCCGAAAAAACGGACAAGATTCAACAGGAAATAACAAACCTGAAAGGCTCCCTGCCGCAAACAAACAAGCTGAAAACCGACTTCAATGCTTCGGCATTGCATATAGGCAAAATACTCGTCACGGCACAGAATATCAACTTTCATTATCCGGACAGCAACACAAACCTTTGGACGGTTCCGCTCAGCTTTCAGCTACGCAGCGGCAACCGGTTCTGCATTAAAGGTGATAACGGCAGCGGCAAAACAACCCTGCTGAAACTGATTACCGGCGAACTGACACCGACCGGCGGAACGATAGAGCGTGCAGACTTTACCTATATTTATCTGGATCAGGAGTACTCCCTTATCCAAAATGAATATACCGTTTCGGAACAAGCGGAAGCCTTCAATCTGCGGCATCTGCCGGAGCATGAAACAAAGACCATCTTAAACCGTTACCTTTTCCCGCAGGACGTCTGGAACAAGCCTTGCAGCAAATTAAGCGGCGGTGAGAAAATGCGTCTTGCCTTCTGCTGTCTGATGATTGCCGATAACACTCCCGACCTGTTTATTCTGGACGAGCCCACCAATAATCTGGACATCGAAAGTATTGAAATCATCACAGCTACGATACGTAACTATCAAGGTACCGTACTTGCAGTCTCACACGACCGGGATTTTCTGAAAGAAACAGGAATTGAACAAGAAATAAGCTTTTTTCTGTAAAATCGGTAAAAACAAACGTAATCCATATACACAAACTAATTATAAACTCCTTATTTTTGCAATGATAAAACTATTATGACTATGTTACGTACTATCAGACTGACACTTGCAATTGTATTCTTTGCACTCGTCACGTTCCTGTTTCTCGATTTCACCGGAACGCTGCACGGCTGGATGGGCTGGATGGCGAAAATACAGTTCCTCCCCGCACTGCTCGCACTGAATGCAGGCGTGGTACTGCTACTTGTTGCATTGACCCTGCTGTTCGGACGCGTCTATTGCTCCGTTATCTGCCCGCTCGGCGTATTTCAGGATGTCATTTCCCGGTTTGCAGGCAAGCGGAAGAAAAACCGTTTCCGCTATTCTCCCGCCAGGAAATGGCTGCGTTACGGAATGTTGGCAGTGTTTGCCGTGACCCTCGTTGCAGGCGTGCGCTTTCATGCGGTTGCTTCGCTGCTCGAACCGTATAGCTCTTACGGGCGCATCGCTTCCAGTCTCTTCGCTCCCGTCTATCAGTGGGGCAATAATCTGCTGGCATATCTGGCGGAACGGGCGGACAGCTACGCTTTCTATGAAACAGAGGTATGGATGAAAAGCCTGCCTACCTTCATCATTGCGGCCCTTACTTTTGTCGTGCTCATCATATTGGCATGGCGAGGCGGACGTACGTACTGCAACACGATTTGTCCGGTAGGTACGGTGCTCGGTTTCCTGTCCGGGTATTCTCTTTTCAAACCGGTCATAGATACCGAGAAGTGCAACGGCTGCGGACTTTGCGCACGCAACTGCAAGGCATCGTGCATCAACTCCAAAACCCACGAAATTGATTACAGCCGTTGCGTGGCATGCATGGACTGCCTAGATAAATGCAGACAAGGAGCCATCACCTACACCCACCGCCGTCATAAAGCGGATGCTGCGAAAATATCCGCCCGGAATCAGACTCAATGTACAACAACTTCTACCGGACCGGCAGATGATACCCGGCGCGCATTCCTCTCGGCAACGGCAGTATTGGCCACTACCGCCGCTCTAAAGGCGCAAGAGAAGAAAGTAGACGGCGGACTGGCCGTCATCGAAGACAAGAAGATACCCGCACGTGCCGCCGCCATTACTCCTCCGGGGTCGTTGAGCGCACGCAACTTTGCACAACACTGTACGGCTTGCCAGCTATGCGTTGCGGTGTGTCCCAACCAGGTGCTGCGCCCCTCTTCCGACCTGACACGGCTGATGCAGCCGGAAATGTCCTACGAGCGCGGCTACTGCCGTCCCGAATGTACCAAGTGTTCGGAAGTTTGTCCGGCAGGTGCTATCCGGCCGATAACGAAAGCCGACAAATCGGCCATCCAGATAGGTCATGCCGTATGGATAAAGGAGAATTGCATCTGCATCACCAATAAGGTGGAGTGCGGCAACTGCGCCCGCCACTGCCCGGTCGGCGCCATACAAATGGTGGCTTCGGACTCCGGAAATCCGCAATCCCCCAAAATACCCGTTGTCAATACCGAACGCTGCATCGGCTGCGGCGCATGTGAGAACCTGTGTCCGGCACGCCCGTTCAGCGCAATCTATGTGGAAGGACATATCATGCACAGAACGGTGTGAGAATCAGATGACAAAACGATAAAGGAAAATCTTCGATACGTTCTGGACAACAGACAGCATCGAGAAGAATAAATACGAGTAACTATGGAAGAGAATAATAATAATAAGAATAACAGCAAGATAAACCGCCGGGACTTCTTCAAGCTTGCCGGCGCAGGGACGTTTGCATCGGCAGCCGCACTGTATGGCTGCTCCGACAAGAACAACCGTTCGGACAGCGAATCGGCCGCTTTGGGTGAAATTCCTACCGATAAGATGGTGTACCGTACCAATCCCACCACGGGCGACCGGGTATCCTTATTGGGCTACGGCTGCATGCGCTGGCCTACCCGGAAGCGTGCTGACGGAAACGGAGATGAGATAGACCAGGAAGCCGTCAACGAACTGATTGACTATGCCATCGCCCACGACGTGAACTATTTCGACACATCGCCCGTGTATGTGCAGGGTTGGTCGGAGAAGTCAACGGGAATAGCACTGAAACGCCATCCGCGTGAAAAGTTCCTGATAGCCACCAAACTGTCCAACTTTTCCAATTACACCCGCGAGAATTCAATTGCCATGTATCGGAAATCGTTCGAGGACCTGCAAGTGGACTACATCGATTATTATCTGTTGCACTCCGTCGGCAATGGCGGCATCAAGACATTCCGGGCACGGTACATCGACAACGGTATGATTGATTTTCTGATGGAAGAACGCAAGGCCGGGCGTATCCGGAACCTGGGGTTTTCGTTTCACGGAACAACGGAGGTGTTTGATGAAATACTGGCCATGCACGACCGCATACACTGGGATTTCGTGCAAATCCAACTCAACTATGCCGACTGGCGGCATGCTTCGGGCAATAATGTCAATGCCGAATATCTGTATGGCGAACTCGTTAAACGCGACATACCCGCCATTATCATGGAACCGCTGCTGGGAGGACGGCTATCCAGACTGAACGACCACTTGGTGGCACGCCTGAAACAGCATCGCCCGCAAGAGAGTGTAGCTTCCTGGGCATTCCGCTTTGCCGGGAGCTTCCCCAAGGTACTGACGGTACTGAGCGGCATGACGTATATGGAACATCTGCAGGACAATCTCCGCACCTATTCCCCCCTCGACCTTTGCACGGAAGAAGAACTGGCTCTGCTGGAAGATACGGCGCAGGTAATGCTTACCTATCCTATCATCCCGTGCAACGACTGCAAGTATTGCATGCCTTGTCCCTATGGACTGGACATTCCCGCCATTCTGCTGCATTACAACCGCTGCGTCAACGAGGGCAATATACCCAAAAGCAGCCGGGATGAGCACTATCGCGAAGCCCGCCGCGCCTTCCTCATCGGTTATGACCGCAGCGTACCGAAGCTCCGCCAGGCAAGCCATTGTACAGGATGCGACCAATGCAACCCGCACTGTCCTCAAAGCATCGATATACCCCAAAAGTTACAGGAAATAGACCAGTTTGTAGAAAATCTCAAACAAGAGAGATTATAATACAAACGGAAAAAGAAAATACGCCCTATCTTTGGCGGAGCAAATAATGAAGAAAGCGATACGAATGAAGAAAAAAAACATATTACTCCTTTCGATAGCCGGCCTTTGGACAATGGCGGGATTTGCGCAGGCTGCAAAGGACAGCGCGCGCATTGCCCGGAACCTGACTATAGATGAAGTGGTAGTAACCGGAACAAGAAACGAAACGGATATACGGCATCTGCCGATGACCATCTCCGTAGTGAACCGCAAGGTGTTGGAGCGACGTTTCCAACCATCCGTACTACCTGCACTGACAGAGCAAGTGCCCGGACTGTTCGCTACAAGCCGCGGCATCATGGGATACGGCGTGTCCACGGGAGCAGCAGGCGGAATGAACCTGCGCGGCATCGGCGGCAGCCCTACGGCTGGTTTGCTGGTGCTGATTGACGGCCATCCCCAATATATGGGATTAATGGGACATCCCATTGCCGATGCCTATCAGACCATGCTGACCGACCAGGTGGAAGTGCTTCGCGGCCCTGCCTCGGTGCTGTATGGTTCCAACGCCATGGGTGGCGTTATCAATATCGTAACCCGCAAGATGCAGGAAGACGGGGTTAAGACCCATGCGCAAATCGGCTACGGCTCCTACAACACATTGCAGACGGAAGTTTCCAACCGCATCAGGAAAGGGCGTTTCAGCAGCGTTGTCACCGGCTCTTACAACCGTACCGACGGGCATCGCGACAATATGGAGTTTGAGCAATACGGCGGCTATACCAAGCTGGGATATGACTTCAACGATTCCTGGAAACTGTGGGGCGATGTAAACATCACGCAGTTCAAGGCCTCCAATCCGGGCGAAGCCGGTAATCCGTACATAGACAATGACTCCCGCATCACGCGCGGCATGACTTCGCTCGCTCTCGAAAACCATTATGAAAAGAGCTCCGGCACCTTGAGTTTCTTCTATAACTGGGGACGCCATAAAATCAATGACGGCTATCATCCCGGCGGTACGCCGCAGGAATCCCACTTCAACTCCAAAGACCGCATGCTGGGCGTGTCGTGGTATCAGAGCGCAACGCTTTTCGCCGGCAACCGTCTGACCACGGGTTTCGACTATCAGCACTTCGGCGGCGAATCATGGAACCGCATGGTGTCTACCGGCGAACGTGTTCCGGGTGTAGACAAGCAAATGGATGAATTTGCCGGATATGTCGACTTCCGTCAGGACCTCGGCGAATGGCTCTCTCTGGATGCGGGCATCCGTGTAGACCACCATTCGCACATAGGCACGGAATGGATTCCGCAGGGCGGCCTTTCGTTCCACTTGCCCCGACAGACGGAAGTGAAAGCAATGGTGAGCAAGGGATTCCGTAACCCCACCATCCGTGAGATGTACATGTTTCCGCCACAGAACCCGGATTTAATGGCGGAAAGCCTGATGAGCTACGAGTTGTCTTTCTCGCAACGGGTGTTGGACGGCACTTTGTCTTACGGCATAAATCTCTACTACATTGACGGCGACAATATGATTATGACCGTTCCTACGGACGGCAAGCCCAAGAACGTAAATACCGGCAAGATTGAAAACCGGGGCATTGAAGCCAATATCGGTTACCGCATTACCCCGCACTAGCAGGCAAATGCCAATTACAGTTGGCTGCACATGGAGAATCCGGTGATTGCCGCTCCCGGACATAAACTCTATGCAGGCGTTGACTTTACGCGAGACCGCTGGGGAGTGTCAACCGGAGTGCAATATATAAAAGACCTCTATACCAACGTAAGCAAAGGCAAGGAGAAGAAAGAAAGTTTTGTTCTCTGGAACCTGCGTGCCAATTATCGTGTATGCCGCTATGCCGATGTCTTTGTACGAGGGGAAAACCTGCTGGCGCAACGTTACGAAATAAACGACGGCTTTCCGATGCCTAAGGCAACCGTTATGGGCGGAGTGAATATCAATTTCTGACAAAATCAGGCATTACTGTTGTCAAGACCGTATTGGTTTGAAATAATAGTTATAACTTTGTGAGTATAAAACAGATTGTTTGATTAGCCGATAAAGATTATCCGACAGACCAATACAATTTACCCGATAAATGAATAAGATTATTTTATAAACGATAAGAACATGGAAACAAAAACTGTAAAACTCTATTCGCTGGATTACAGCAATGCAAGAACTTACTTAATGGCCGCATTGTTCATTGCAGGCAATATGGCACTGCCCCAGCTTTTCCACCTTATACCGCAAGGCGGTATCACATGGTTGCCCATCTATTTCTTCACCTTAATCGGTGCATACAAATTCGGCTGGAAGGTAGGATTGCTGACTGCGATCCTTTCTCCGATAATCAATTCACTGCTGTTCGGGATGCCTCTTCCGGCAGTGCTTCCCGCCATTCTGTTGAAGTCCGTATTACTGGCAGCAGCAGCCGGCTGGGCAGCACATCGTTTCAACCGTATCTCTCTGCCTATCCTATTGGCCGTTGTACTGTTCTATCAGGTAGCAGGTACTCTGGGCGAATGGGCTATGGTGGGTAGCTTCTTCCAAGCCGTACAGGATTTCCGTATCGGGCTACCGGGAATGGCAATGCAGGTAGTAGGCGGCTATGCGCTGATAAAGTATAGCGCATCGCTGTAATAACCTTGTAGAAATATTAAAAAAGGTTCGGAACTGTTTCTGTATACAGTTTTACGAAAAGCATAGAAGTATCCTCCCGTTTCTACGGCTATCATTCGTGCTGATACGGAAAGGCAAAGAAATATTGCTGGTGCATACACGCAACTTCCGCAGCACGTTCCACGGGTTGGTAGCCGGCTTTCTCGAAACGGGCAAAACGTTGGAACAATGCGTAGAACGGGAAGTTATGGAAGAAACGAGACTGAAGGTAAAAAACATCACTTATTTCGGCAGCCAGCCCTGGCCTTATCCCAACGGATTAATGGTAGGATTCATAGCCGACTATGAAAGCGGGAAAATCAAACTGCAGGCCGATGAACTCAGTTCCGGCGCATTCTATTCCAAAGACGACCTACCGAAATACCCCGGAAACTAAGCATTGCAAGAAAACTGATTGACTGGTGATGCACTTTCTTTGTGCATAAAAATGGAGGTATGCTAAATTGAACTGCACGAACGTGTGTTTAATTTAGCATACCTCCATTTTTTAAAACATCTGCCGAATACTCCTGAAAAGGAAAGAAACTTCGTCACAGGTTACTATGAAAAAAGCTTCATCCAGCAAAGTGAAAAATATCCTTATTAATAGGAACGTGCAAATATCACGCGGCAGGCAGACGGCTTGCCCGTAACCATACATTTGCCCGGCTCCTTGTCGCCCGGTACGAAAGAATCGAACGGAATACAGCGGATAGTGGCTTTGGTCTCTTCCTTAATCTTCTCCTCGGTTTCGGTCGTTCCGTCCCAATGAGCCAAAATAAAGCCGCCTTCTTCAATCTTTTCCTTGAACTCGTCATAGCTGTCCACTGTAGTGATACGGCTGTTGCGATAATCCAATGCTTTCTTATAAATATTCGCCTGGATTTCCTCAAGCAGGTCTTTTACGTATTCCTCGATACCGTCGCAAGAGCGGGTTTCTTTCTCCAGCGTATCGCGGCGCATCACTTCCATTGTATTGTTCTCCAAGTCGCGGCCACCCATAACCAGACGGACAGGTACACCTTTCACCTCGTAATCGGCAAACTTGAAGCCCGGACGTTTGTTGTCGGCATTGTCGTACTTCACAGACATACCCATCGCTTTCAGTTTGGCTACGATGCCTGCCACCTTCTCGTCAATCTTGGCAAGCATTTCGGCATTCTTGTAGATAGGTACGATAATCACCTGTATCGGAGCCAAGTGCGGCGGAAGCACCAGACCGTTGTCATCGGAATGTGTCATGATAAGCGCACCCATCAAGCGGGTAGATACTCCCCAAGAAGTGGCCCATACGTATTCCAGTTTGTTTTCCTTGTTTACGAACTGCACGTCGAAAGCTTTGGCGAAGTTCTGTCCCAAGAAGTGTGAAGTACCACTCTGCAAAGCTTTGCCATCCTGCATCATCGCTTCAATGGTATAGGTGTTGAGAGCGCCGGCGAAGCGTTCGTTGGCCGACTTCACACCTTTGACAACGGGCACTGCCATGTATTTCTCGGCAAATTCGCTGTACACGTTCAGCATACGCACTGCTTCCTCTTCGGCTTCTTCGCGAGTGGCGTGAGCCGTGTGGCCTTCCTGCCACAAGAACTCTGCGGTACGCAGGAACAGACGGGTACGCATTTCCCAACGGAATACGTTTGCCCATTGGTTGCACAGGATAGGCAGGTCGCGGTAAGAGTTAATCCAGTTCTTATAGGTATTCCAAATAATAGTTTCCGAAGTAGGGCGGATGATAAGTTCTTCTTCCAGCTTTGCAGCGGGGTCCACCACTACGCCGCCGCCATTCGGGTCGTTCTTCAAACGATAGTGCGTCACTACGGCACATTCTTTGGCAAAGCCTTCCACGTGTTCCGCTTCGCGACTGAGGAATGATTTCGGAATAAGTAAGGGGAAATAAGCGTTTACGTGTCCTGTTTCCTTGAACATATCGTCCAACTGACGCTGCATCTTCTCCCAGATTGCGTATCCGTAAGGCTTGATTACCATACATCCGCGCACAGCCGACTGCTCTGCCAAATCGGCCTTCACCACCAACTCGTTGTACCACTGAGAATAATTCTCACTACGTTTGGTAAGGTCTTTCAATTCTACTGCCATTCTATTTCGTTTTTAAAGTTTTCTATTCGGGTTCATTAAACGGAGTGCAAAAGTACAAATTTCTGTGCGAAAAGTGTTTATTGTGTAAACACTATTTTTTGCATACTTTATAAATGAGAACTTTTTTTCCTATTGCGAGTTATCATAATCAGTCGTTTACAAAAACAGGGGTTCACCCGCTATACTGCATGAGCAGGAAGTTGTGAAAGGTGAAGGGGTGGCTTGACATATTCCTATAAAACAAAAATCAGATAGAAATCTTGTGATGACTATCTGATTTTCTGTATGAACGGTAAGCGAGGTTCGAGCTTGTGAGGGTGTCAAAAAAACATTTGATGATTTCTTTTAGGCATGGAATTACACGGATTTCACGGAAAAAGAACAAAGAAAATCTATGTTTTCTGTGTAATCCCGTGCCTAAAAAGAAACAAATGGCAAGCGAATTTTAGTTTAGACATATCCTCTTTCTGAGATTTAACTTTAGGATGATACCAAGAATTAAAAATAATCAACTTCAAATACAGCTTTTCTTATTATGTATCATTTATTTAGATAAGAATGCCCGTTCTTGCGATGTCGCAGTAAAGAGGATTACTCATATCCTCTATAAGCAAGACGGGTTCTATAAGGTTACTTATCTTACGTCTAAGTTTCCATAATAGAGGGGTATCTTCAAAATAGTTATCATCCAAATGCTCTACTACCACTGCAATGTCTATATCGCTATCCTCTCTGTAATTCCCCTTGCTATACGAGCCATAGAGATAGAGAGCCTTTAATGGTAATCTTTCTGCTACCATTTCTTTATATCGCTTAGCGAGGACTATAGCTTGTTCTTTATCCATGACTGTAATTCTTTAGTTTGGCTTAAAAGTCCTATACAATATTCCTTAGTCAGACTTTTCATCAATCTCTCTTTATAAGAGGGATAACGGGCTTCAATATTAAGTGGCTCAAGTGTATCAATGAAATCCAACTGTTCTTCTGATAGTTCTTTATCTAATTCTGTTCTCTCTGCTAATCTGGATAGCGAATGTATCTTTAAAGGTACTTCCACCAAACGATTAGCCCAATATGCCTTGAGTATTTTTTCTATCGTTTGGTGGCACATGAAGCCCACATAGAGATAACGGCCTGTAAGCAACATCGCATCTGCTGTTTCCAAGTCATAATCTGACATTTCAATCCAATAAGTTACTTTACCATCCATAATACAAAGGTAATTATTCCCTTTTAAATCACAATGATTTAGCTGTAACATTTAAAAAAAACAGCAAATGATTCGTTGCTGTAACTCTGTTTGCTTATCAAGAAGATTTTCTGAATATACTCTTTATTGGGACAGATAATGTCTTTGATTTGTAGCATACCATTAAAATTGCAACACTCATACAGATGGGTATTCACCATTTGCTAAGGTTTTCCACTTGTAGCATACTACATTAACTGCGAGTTCAACTGCCATTGCCTAAAAACAAAAATCAGATAGAAACCTTGCGATAACTATCTGATTTTCAAGAGAGCGGCAAGCGAGGCTCGAACTCGTGACCCTCAGCTTGGGAAGCTGATGCTCTACCAACTGAGCTATTGCCGCAGGTTTCGTTTCCCTTTATTCTGAAAACATCGGCAAAGGTAATGAAATCTTTTAAAAAAGAAAAAACGAAACCGCTAAAAAAATACTCTATTCTTGCCACTGACGCAGAAATCATGTACATTTGCTTTCATAAAAACTTCAAGCAAACCAATGAGACGAATCATACTTATTACCGGTGGAGCACGTTCGGGCAAAAGTACCTATGCGGAAAAGCTGGCGCTCAGCCTCTCGCCCACCCCTGTCTACCTCGCTACGGCACGTATATGGGATGAAGAATTCCGCAAACGGGTGATACACCATCAGGAAAGGCGCGGACCGGAATGGACAAACATAGAAGAAGATAAAGAGCTGAGCCGCCACTCGCTGTCCGGACGCACCGTACTGATAGACTGCATAACGTTGTGGTGCACCAACTTCTTTTTCGACCTGGATGCCGATACAGACCGTTCCCTTGCCGCAGCCAAAGCCGAATTCGACCGCTTTACGGCACAGGATGCCACATTTATATTTGTCACCAACGAGATAGGTATGGGCGGCACATCCGAAAACGAAATACAACGGAAGTTTACGGATATGCAAGGCTGGATGAACCAGTATGTGGCTTCACGGGCAGATGAAGTGATTTTAATGGTGTCGGGGATTGCAACAAAAATTAAGTGTGAATAAGTACGGAATATAAGAATGAAGTATAAGGTATAAAATTATGAAGACATTTGATATAATAGGACCGGATGAAGTTATACGACCGGCACTGGTTGAGAAAATCAATAACCTGACCAAGCCGAAAGGGTCTTTGGGAATGCTGGAAAGCCTTGCGCTTCAGGTAGGGCTCATCCAGCAAAGCCTGACTCCCATTCTGCAACATCCTCAGAATATCATCTTTGCTGCCGATCATGGTATTGTAGAGGAAGGTGTCAGCCTCTCACCCAAAGAAATTACCTGGCAACAAATCAGTAATTTCCTTCATGGGGGTGCCGGCGTCAATTTCCTGTGCCGCCAGCACGGATTTACATTAAAGATAGTGGATGCGGGAGTAGATTATGACCTGCCTTATGAAAAAGGCATCATTAATATGAAAGTGCGCAAAGGCACACGCAACTATCTGCACGAAGCTGCAATGACCGAAACGGAAATGGAACTTTGCCTGGAACGGGGTGCGGAAGTGGTGCGCCGTTGCCGCGAAGAAGGCAGTAACATACTCAGTTTCGGGGAAATGGGAATAGGCAACACCTCCTCTTCTTCCCTATGGATGAGCTGCTTCACCGGCATTCCGCTAAAAGAATGCGTCGGTGCGGGAAGCGGACTGGACGATGCAGGCATCCGCCATAAGTACGAAGTCTTGAAACAGTCGTTGGACAACTACAAAGGAGACGGTTCGCCGCGTGACACCATCCGCTACTTCGGCGGGTTGGAAATGGTTATGGCAGTAGGCGCCATGCTGCAAGCCGCCGAGCTGAAAATGATTATTCTGGTAGACGGCTTCATCATGACAAACTGTATCCTTGCCGCTGCCAAGCTGTATCCCGAAGTGCTGCATTATGCCGTATTCGGACATTGCGGAGATGAATGCGGGCATAAACTTGTACTTGACTCATTAAATGCCAAACCATTGCTGCATTTAGGATTAAGACTCGGAGAAGGCACGGGAGCTATCTGTGCATATCCCATTATAGAATCGGCTGTCCGCATGATTAATGAAATGGATAACTTCGCACACGCTTCCATCACCAAATACTTTTAAGAAGCCCCTCAAACGGCATCTCTAAGCAGAGAACCATTTTATAGATAACATATATAACTTTGTTGATAGTACCCACATTTTAATTTTATAGACAATACCTATATATAATGAACATACTGGCTGCATTTATCTTCTTCACCCGACTGCCCTTTTGGAAAATCAGGGAAGTACCCGCCGAATGTTTCAAGCATGTAGTACCCTACTGGCCGCTAACCGGCTGGCTGACGGGCGGCATCATGGCAGGCACTCTCTGGCTGACCGGACAGATACTGCCCGTATCCCTTGCCTGGATTATAGCTATCATCGCCCGCCTGCTTGTTACGGGATGCCTGCACGAAGACGGGTTAGCGGACTTTCTGGATGGGTTCGGCGGCGGCACCACCCGCGAGCGTACGCTTGCCATCATGAAAGATTCCCATATAGGAAGCTACGGAGTTATCGGACTGATATTCTATTTCCTATTGCTGTTACAGATGCGCAATCTGCCTCTGAATTTCCTTTGTATCCTTGTCTTCTGCGGCGACTGCTGGTGCAAGTTCTGCACATCCCAACTCATTAACTGCCTGCCATACGCCCGAAAAGAAGAAGACAGCAAGGCTAAAGTCGTGTACAACCGCATGAGTCGCCAGGAATTGACATCCGCCTTCATCTGCGGATTGCTTCCTTTCGTCTTACTCCTGCCGGTAAAGATGTGGCCTGCCACCCTCTTCCCGCTGCTCGCATTCGTACTGCTGTGCCGCCTTATGAAACGCCGCCTGCAAGGATATACGGGTGATTGCTGCGGAGCGGCTTTCCTGCTTTGCGAACTGGCATTCTACATAGGCAGCCTTGTATTGGCATATGTCTATGCAGGTTTTGGAATCGATTTCCTTACGGACTTTGTCTCGGTTCCCTTTTATTTTCACTAAACATTTAATCTGAAGAATTATGGAAGTCATACTTATTCGTCACACATCCGTCGATGTACCGCCCGGCGTATGCTACGGACAAACGGATGTTCCCCTGAAACCGACATTCGAACAGGAAGCGGCCGTTACCCAAGAGAACCTGAAAGCCTTTTTGCCTTTCGACCATGTATATACCAGTCCGCTTACGCGTTGCGTACGCCTTGCCACCTATTGCGGCTATCCGGATGCAGAACGTGACAAACGGATTATGGAAATAAACTTCGGCAGTTGGGAAATGAAACCTTTCGACCGCAACGACGACCCGCGCCTACAGGAGTGGTATGCCGACTATTTGAATGTAGCGGCTACGGGCGGAGAGTCGTTCGCCATGCAGTACCGGCGTGTCAGCGACTTTCTCGATGAGCTGAAAGGAAAGCCCTACCAGCGGGTGGCCGTTTTTGCCCACGGCGGCGTCCTGATTTGCGCACAGATATATGCCGGCATCATCAAACCCGAAGAGGCATTCAGCGCACTGACACCCTATGGCGGTATCGTCAGAATTACCCTTTAGCACTCAGAAGAATGAGGGAATAACGTACATACAGGTAGCGGTAGCAACAACGATGATTACCATTATCCATTCCACACTGCGGTTGATACGCACGGCAATCCTCATGTCTTCGGTTGTCAAAGGCCGTTCATTGTCGCCGATATAAGGTTTCCACACTTCCTCGCCAAAATAGTTGTGAGAACCACCGAAGCGGCAATCCAATATTCCGGCAAGTGCCGCTTCCGGATAGCCGGAATTGGGACTGGCATGCTTGCTGCCGTATTTCCCCACAAAAAACAGCAACGGGAATCTGCCGGAAACCGCCACCATGAGAAAAGCCGTCAGACGGGCGGGGATATAGTTGGCTACATCGTCCAGACGTGCCGCGAAACAGCCGAACCGACGATAGCGTTCATTCCTATACCCTATCATGGAGTCGAGTGTATTTATCATCTTATAGGCAAGCATCCCCGGCACACCCAGCAACATATACCAGAACAGCGGAGCGATTACGCCGTCGCTCAGGTTCTCTGCCAACGTCTCTAATGCCGCCGTACGTACTTCCTGTGCCGAAAGTCCGGAAGTGTCGCGCCCCACAATACGGGCTACCTGCTTCCTTCCCTCTTCCAACGAACGGTCTACAGCCTTAAACACCCCGCAGACTTCTCGCACCAGCGTAGTACCCGCAAGGCAATAAAAGATGAGCAGCACCTGCAAAGTCAAAAGCAGACCGGGAGAATAATGCGCTGCCCAACGCAGCAGGAACAATGTAAGCAGATAAACGCCTGCCACCAGTACCAACGACATGACAGCCCCTTTCAGGAAACGGGCATTCCCCCTATTCAGACGATGCTCACAGAACGAGATGGCCTTTCCGAAAGCCACCACAGGATGCGGCAGCCAGACAGGATCGCCCAACCAATGGTCGAGCAGCCATGCCGTAAGCAGCGGCAGGTTCAGATTGAAAGCAATGCCTAAAAATATGATTATATCTTCCATAAAATGTTTATCACTCAGGTTCTACTATTACGCCGGCTCTACCCCGCCATAAATTCCTCTATCGCCGCCACCAGCCTGTCATTCTCTTCCGGTGTCTGTGTGGCTATGCGGAAAAAGCGCTCGTCCAGCCCCGCAAAGTTGGACGCATCCCGAATAAGTATGCCATGCTCCCCGGCAAGATACTCTTTCAAGGCAGACGCCTTGCCCATGCGAAGCTGCACCAGCATAAAATGCGTCTGCGTATCCCAAACGTCCAATCCGCCTACGGCTTTGAGCGCCTTGCCCAGACGCGCCGTCTCCTGCAAATAAGCAGCCACATCCAACGGTTCGGGCACATCGTTCTCCAACAGGAAAAGTCCTGCTTCAATGGCAAGCCGGTTGACCGACCACGGCATACGGTTGGTGCGCAGCCGCTCCAGCAAACCGGAGCTGCCCGTTACATATCCAAGCCGCAAACCGGGAATCGCATACCTTTTCGTCATGGAATGCAGCAGCAGTACATTCGGATACTCCGCCGCCTCTGCCGGAGAGAAAAGCGGACACAGCGTAAAGAACTCATAAGACTGGTCTATAATAAAACAAACTTGCGGATTATGTTCAATCAATCCGCGCATATATTCTTTACCGGCCACCGTTCCCGTGGGATTGTTGGGGTTGCAGAGCCACAGCATCCGCACATCGTCCGGCAGGCGATACCCGTCCTGCTCCTTCGGCAGTTGATAAAGCGAACTCACCCGGTGTCCGTGCATACGGCAGGCATCCGCATATTCGCTGAAAGTGGGTTGCAGGATAGCTGTATTCGTACCCCGGAAAGTCTGTGCAATAAGGTATATGGCCTCCGTTGCGCCATTCGTTACGCAAACAGCTCCGGACGGCAGCTGACAGCGGGAAGCCATACGGGCTTCCAACGTATAGGGTTCGGGTTCGGGGTAATTGCCTATCTCCCCGATACATTCGCAAAGATGAACTTTCAAACGGGAAAGATTCACTTTGTTGTACACGTTGGAACTGAAATTTGCCGTTATCGGGCGGCTGTATTTATAGGAATCGTCTCCGTGTCCGTCAATCATATTCTATCCGATTTTAATTGTTGTCCGTCAATATCTTGTAAATAAGCGGCAGATTGACATGCTGCCGCACATGGTCGGCGAGTTTGTCGTACTGCTCTTCCTTAAACTGCCGGTAGTTGAACGTTTCCGCTGCTTCCGACAATTTACCGGCAAACGGTTCGAGCAGAAAGTCGATAAACTCCGGATTGTCGAGAATGCCGTGAATGTAAGTCCCCATGCACGTACGGTCCACGATATACCCGTCACATTGCCCGCTTTCCAACCGGTTCAGCGGAGAAGCGGACGCTCCCTCCACCGGTACGGTACTACCCATGTGAATCTCGTAGCCTTTTAGCTGAAAATGGGGCACTGAAGGTTGGTTGTTGAAATTTGAGGGGGAAGAGTTACCTTGCGGAACAACGGCACGGCAGCTTTCAAGAAGTTGGAAGTTCACCTGCCGCGTCACCTTTTCTCCCGTCATTCGTGTACTTACAGGCAGCAGTCCAAGACCGGGCAACCGTTCTATCTCCCCTTCCACGTGGTCGGGGTCGAGCACTTCCTGCCCCATCAACTGATAGCCGCCGCAGATGCCCAACACGACAGTTCCCTCACGATGGGCACGGATGACGGCTTGCGCCACTCCGTTGCGGCGCAATTCATAGAGGTCGGCAAGGGTACTCTTGCTACCGGGCAGGATGATGATATCCGCCTTCGCCAGTTCGTCGGTGTTGTTGGTATAGAAAAGATGCACGCGCGGGTCGCGTTCCAGCACATTGAAATCCGTGAAGTTGCTGAGGTGGCGCAGCAGAACCACAGCTATATTCACCTTACCCTGCTCCGCCTGCAATGATTTGGTGGCAAGGGCAAGCGAATCCTCTTCCTCGATATAGATATCCTTATAATAAGGAACCACCCCGACCACCGGAATTCCGCAAAGCTCTTCCAGCATTTTGACGCCGGACTCGAAGAGACGTATATCTCCCCGGAATTTATTGATAAGAATACCTTTTACATGCTTGCGTTCTTCGGGAGTAAGCAGCATTACCGAACCGTACACACTGGCAAAGACCCCGCCACGGTCTATATCCGCTACCAGAATCACGTCCGCACCGGCATACATTGCCATCGGCAGATTCACGAGGTCTACCTCGCGCAGGTTGATTTCGGAGATGCTGCCCGCACCTTCCAATACGATGGGATTATATTTCTGCGCAAGGCGGTCATACGCCGCACATACTTCCCTGCGCAACTCCTCGCGTCCTTCCTTGCGGAAATAGTCGTATGCACCACGACTGCCGATAGGCTTACCGTTCAATACCACTTGCGAAGTCCGGTCCGACTGGGGTTTCAGCAGTAACGGATTCATGTCTGTATGGCACGGCACTCCGGCGGCTTCCGCCTGCACGGCCTGTGCACGTCCTATCTCCAGTCCTTCGGGAGTGGCATACGAGTTAAGCGCCATATTCTGCGCTTTGAAGGGAGCAGGCCGGTATCCGTCCTGCCTGAAAATGCGGCAAAAGGCAGCGGATATAATGCTCTTGCCCACGTCGCTGCCGGTTCCGGCAAACATCAAAGGATGAAGTTTTTTCATTTGTCGAGCTAATATACGGCATCCGGCACGGTCTGTTTTACCGTTCTCCGTTTGCGGTATCGATTCTGTCATAAAAATATGTCTGGGGCGATGATAGGCATCCAGCACCGTCTGCAACTTACTCTCCAGTTCTCTTGCATCCACCTGTCCGGCAATCAGCAAGGTAAGCGCCTGCCCCAAACGCGGGTCGGGAACAGAAGTAACTACAAATGGTACAGGGATAAACGGCCGTAGTCTTTTCTCCATTTCCTCCGCCTGTATCTTGATTCCGCCGCTATTGATAACGTTATCTTTCCGGCCTGCAATGGTAAAACTTCCATCGGGATAGATGCAGGCAATGTCATTGGTCTGCAAGACCTCCCCGCAAATCAGCGGAGCTTTAATAACCAGCGTACTTTCAGCGGATAAGGACAGTTCGACCGAGGGAAAAGGATAATAATGCTTGGAAGCGGTCTCTCCGTTCAGACGGCGCAATGCGATATGGGACAACGTTTCCGTCATGCCGTACGTAGAATAGACCGCCGTGGGAAGAGCGCTTATTTCCGCCTCCAGACTGTCGTCCATCGCTCCGCCGCCGATAATCAGAATATCCGTCTGCTCCAGCCGCGCCTTTTCTTCGGGAACACGGAGCGTGTTATAAACCTGCAAAGGAACCATCGCCGCAAATCTCAGCGGTTCTTCTATATCCGAAAGAGGATGGCCGGAAGCAGGACGCACTATCAGATTCAGCCCCGCAACCAAAGAACGCACCACCACCATCATAGCCCCTATATAACGAAGGTTCATACACAGCAAAGCGGTATCTCCCGCTTGCAGGTTCAGAAACTCGCAAGTGAGGCGGGCGCTCTGCATCATCCGGTCTTTGCACACCACCAACTCTTTCGGCGTGCCTGTGGAGCCCGACGTATGAACGGTGATAACCGGAGAGGCATCGAACCACTTCTCCAGAAAAAGATACAAATCCCACAAGGCGGGCGGGCAGTTTTCCACTCCCTCCGCCACCAACCGGAATATATCCCCGGCCGTATACTCCTTTCCTTGCAGCAGCAAACGCTGTCGTTGTCGGTCGAATATCATCGGATACCTTTAAATATCATCATTACAAAACCATAAACAATCTTTCCTCACTTCAAGAGGCATTTCCACGTTGTCCGTAAAAAGCAGTCCCGTACCCAGCCCCTGAGGCAGCGGATTATCGAAGGTGGCACACCATTGGGCTATTGCATTCAGGCCGATATTCGACTCCAGAGCCGAAGTAATCCACCAGCCGATATGCCGTTTTTCCGCTTCGGCAATCCACTCGTTGCCACCGCATATCCCGCCGTGCAAAGAAGGTTTGAGAACAATATACTGCGGATTGATTGCCGAAAGCAGCTTCCGCTTCCCTTCCGGCGTATTGCAGCCTATCAGTTCTTCATCCAAGGCTATCGGCAGCGGAGAGTCGGCAGCAAGACGCGCCATTTCCTCCCACTGCCCTGCACGGATGGGCTGTTCAATGGAGTGCAGCTCCAGTTCGGACAGGCGTTTCAGTTTCTCCATCGCATCAGCCGGAGAGAAAGCGCCGTTGGCATCCACACGCAACTCTATCTCCCTGGAAGAGAAATGTGCACGGATATGGCGAAGCAGAGCCAACTCATCCTCAAAGCCGATAGCGCCGATTTTCAGTTTGATACAACGGAAACCGGCTGCCATTTTCTCCTCTATCCGGGAGAGCATCGTGTCAAAGTCGCCCATCCAGATAAGCCCGTTTATCGGAATCCCCGCCTTTCCTTGCGAGAAGTCCGTATCGTACAATGCCCAACTGCCCGTCAGGAGATGACGGAACGCCGTTTCCAATCCGAACAGGATGGACGGATAGTCGCGCAAGACATCCGTATCCAGTTCTCCCCCGCACTGTTCCAGCCGCCGGCAAGCCCCGGCAAGTATATTCTCGTAATCGGGAAGGTCGTCACAACTCAATGCAGGCAGCGGAGCGCACTCTCCTATTCCCGTCCTGCCCGGATAGTCGGGAGAGGTCAGATGAAGATACCACACTTTCCGGGTCGTATACACCCCGCGGGAAGTCCCCGCCGGCTGCTTGAAATGCAGCAACCGGGGGATAATCTCTATCTTGCAGTCCATTACGGGTGTCAGGGGAATTTGGGATACTGCTTGAAGTTAGGCTTGCGTTTCTCCAGAAATGCGTTCTTACCTTCCTGGGCTTCATCCGTCAGATAATAGAGCAAGGTAGCGTTGCCTGCCAGTTCCTGAATGCCCGACTGTCCGTCCAGCTCCGCATTCAGCCCCGCCTTAATCATGCGCAAAGCCAGCGGACTGAGCTGCATCATCTCTTCCGCCCACTGCACATACTCGTCTTCCAGTTGCTCCAAAGGCACTACCTTGTTGACCAATCCCATTTCCAACGCTTCCTGCGCATTGTATTTCCGGCAAAGGAACCAGATTTCACGCGCTTTCTTCTGACCTACCACACGAGCCAGGTAAGATGCGCCGAATCCGGCATCGAAACTTCCCACACGGGGACCTGTCTGGCCGAAGATAGCGTTCTCGGAAGCGATGGACAAGTCGCACACCACATGCAGCACGTGTCCGCCACCGATGGCAAAACCGTTTACGGCAGCAATCACTGGTTTCGGGATGCTGCGGATTTGCTTCTGTACGTCCAATACGCTCAAACGGGGAACGCCGTCCTTACCGATATACCCGCCGCGTCCTTTCACATTCTGGTCGCCTCCGGAGCAGAAAGCCTTGTCGCCCGCTCCGGTAATGACAATCACATCAATATCCGCTTCCTCACGGCAGATGCGCAAGGCATCGCTCATTTCGGCGGTAGTGGTCGGGGTAAACGCATTGCGGTAGCGTTCGCGGTTGATGGTGATACGGGCAATTCCGTTATAGTATTCAAAAAGAATATCTTCATATTCCCGGATGGTTGTCCATTCTCTTTTTGTCTGCATAATCTGTATTCTATTTTAATTGATGATAATAATTCTTCAACATACGGGTGTCTTCGTCCTTGTCGGTAAACACTTCCAGTAAGACGGGGCGCTCCGCTGCCTCCGGACTGGTGAAGGACTTCATGGCCTCAGCCAACTGTCCGCCGTTCTCCGCACGCAGGTAAAGGAATCCCCGCTCTTCCGCCCAGCCTTTGGCCGAAGTCTTGTGAACCGCTGTGATAAACTTATGCGAAGACTCCGACATGTCGAGCCCCGGCAATGTATGAAAGATTTCTCCGCCGCCGTTATTCAGTAAAAGGATGCGCAGGTTGGGACCGATATTGGCATTCCACAACGCATTCATATCGTAAAAGAAGCTCAAATCTCCGATAGCAACGAAGTTCAGCTTGTCAGATGCCGCCGCATACCCCACAGCCGTGGAAAGCGAACCTTCGATGCCGCTGGTTCCCCGGTTGCAGCAAACCTCTACGGTGGGCGAAACGGCATACAACTGGGCATAACGCACCACCGAACTGTTTGCCAGATGCAGTACCGATGCTTCCGGCAAGGACTTTATCAACGCCCCCACTGCCGCCATCTCCGAATAAGCGAACTCCGGTTCGGGAACAGCCTTGCAGTAGTCTTCCCAGATGCGGGGATATTCGGGAGTCCGGGTTTCAAGCAGGGCCGCTATCTTTTCCAGAAACTCAAACGGGTCCATTTCTATAACGGTGGTCAAGGAGCCGTAAAGGTCGGTCACCTCGCCATCCGGCGACACATGCCAATGCTCTTTGGGCGGATGCCGGCGAAGATACTTTTTCAACCGTTTGGATACGATATGCCCTCCGTAAGTAATCAGCAGTTCGGGAGCCATCTGGTCCATTTTATCTTCGGGCATGGCATAGAGCGCCGCATCGAAATTCTTCACGGGAATGCCCGGAACCGTCCGGTTGCCGATATGCTCCGCCAGCCATGCAAAATGTTTATACAGCAGTTTGGTATACCGCTTTTCAAACAGATAGATAAGGTTCATCTGCCCCACCACAATCATCCGCTTCCGGTATTTGTTCATGCGGTCGATGAGTTCGTTATAATCGCGGTCGTAGACATTCAGCCCCTGATAGCGGGTGATGACACGCACTTGGGGCAGCGCCTCCGTCGTGAAATTGAACAAAGGCTCGGAAACGGGCACATTGATATGTACCGGTCCTTTTCCGTGATGGTTGGTTTCCAGCAGGGCTTCGTTTATCAGTCGGTTGCAGAACCACTCATCCTCCTCCGTATGAATTTCGGGAAGGTTGACGGATTTCTTGACCAGCGACCGGAACACCTCCGGCTGCGGAAGCGTCTGTCCGTCCATTTGTCCTATCCAAGCAGCCGGGCGGTCGGCGGAAATGACTATCAAGGGAACTTTCTGATAAAAGGCCTCCGCCACAGCAGGGTGGAGATTCAGCAAGGCAGTTCCCGAAGTGCAGCACACCGCAACGGGCTTGCCGCTATTCAAAGCCAGGCCGAGGGCGAAATACCCCGCACTCCGCTCATCCGTCATTGCATGGCAAACAAAGCCCGGGTGATTGGACAAAGTATGCACGATGGGGGCATTGCGGCTGCCCGGGCACAACACGACCCTGGTAATTCCGTACGCCTCGAGAAGCGCTGCCAGTTGGAGTATATTCTTTTTGTCTGTATACATGGTTCAGTGATTAAAGATTAGCGATTTATGGATTATAGGGACATGCTTACCAACCGTTTCATGGTCTGCAACTTCTTTTCCGTTTCCAGCCATTCGTCATTCAGCTCCGAAGAAGCCAGCAGTCCGCCGCCGGCATAGAAAGACAACTGCCCGTTTTCGATGTGCATGCACCGCAGGTTCACGTATAAATCCGTCTTGCCGTCAGGGTCGAGCCACCCGATGAAACCGGAATAATAACGGCGGTCATACCCTTCGTTGTCCAGTATAAAACGGTATGCCTCCTCTTTCGGCAGACCGCACACGGCAGGAGTCGGATGCAGAAGCTCCAGAAGGCTTCCCAAACGGTTGTTATCTTTCAAGGTGAAACGGAAACTCGTTTTCAGGTGCGACAGTGCTCCGGCATAAGCGGGATACGGACCGCTCTCCGTGGGATGAATGCCCGATGACAGAAGCTGCCGACGGATATAAGACGCCACATAGTCCTGCTCCTGCCGGTTCTTCTCGCCCCATTCCTGCGGCAGTCTGCCATCCTGCAAAGGTTGGGTTCCCGCCAATGCCACGGTGCTCCACTCGTTTTTCTCCCCGGATAAGATAATCTCAGGGGTACTACCCATCCAGACACCTGTCCGGGGCGTATAGCATAAGTATATATAAGAATGAATATAATGCTTGCATGCCGCACGAAACACTGCCGAGGGAGAGAAACCCGGGCACTGCCCGATGACGGATTTACGGGAAAGGACCAATTTGTCAAACTGCTTGCTGCGCAAGGCTTCTATAAATGTCCGGAAGCATGCTTCGTACTCTTCCGTGCAAGCTTCTGAAAATGTTTCCCTGCCTTGACGCAACCGGAAAGCTTCCAGCTCCTCTTCCGCGTACTCGCCAAGCGGCAAAGGCTGTCCCCACTGCTCCGGCTGTATCAGCACAATCGGGCACGACTCGCTTGCACGGAACGGTGCAATGACGAAACCGCGTGCCCTGTCCAAGTCTTTAAGGTCATACAACAGACGGACGCTTCCCGACGCTTGTGTCAGCAAACGGGGAGTGTCCTCACCTGGAATACGATAAACGGCCAAAGGCTGTTCCTGCCGGATCAAGGTATCAATAGCTTTCAGATTACTTATTTCTTTGTCAATCATCTTCTTTTGTAAAAGCATAAAACCACTTGCAGAGTTCAGGTACGCTGCATGGTTTTAATTCGGATGACAAAGATACAAAATCCTTTTTATAGAGATAGAAAGCGAAAGTATCTTTCCTTATGTATTTTCATTGAGTTACAAAAAGTGCCGTCCATAAGATTCTATGAACAGCACTTTTTATATGTTTCCCACCATAATCGGGAGTAATGACAGATGGCATTATGCAGCCATCCCGAACAGTTCTATGCAGCTACCCTGCACAAGGCTATGCAGTCATACTGCACAGTACTGTGCAGCGTGGCTGCATACCAACTCTTGTTTATCCGAGAGGATTTTCTTCTTCACTGCCGGACGAACCGCCTCCGCCTTCGGGCGCTTTGCCGATATAAATGGTTTTGGCGGCGCTATGTGGGGTTTTCAGTAATTTAGAACCGGAACCGGAGAATTGCGTCGTCACTTTCAGTTCGTACGTGCCGTCGGCAAGGCCTGCGGGGATGATGAACGTCAGTCGGGACGGGTCGTTCACGACATAGAGGTCTTCCGTTATTTTTGTTTCCGCACCGGAAGAATCGGTCAGAGTGATGCCTACTGAGGGGTCCGTACCGGCTATTTTCAGTTTACCGCCTGTGAGGGTGAAAGCTCGTCCTGCGGTGGCGCTGGCATCCTGTGCACGGGTGGCGGCATCCTGTACGCCTGTAACGAACATGGCTGCACCCTTCTCGCCAATGATGCCTACGGTAGTATTCTTTATTGTCTGGCGCAAATCCGCTCCTACATTGAAATTCACCACGATAGAGTTCTTTGCGGGATTCCATTGCGAGTTCTCTATGACACCGCGAAAGCTGACGCTGGCGTAGTAAAGACCCGTATTCACGTTGTAGCCGCTCATGAGCAGGCGTTTGATAACACGTTTCTCCAATTCGAATACGTGCTTGATGGTCTCCTCGCGCAGACCTGAGTCCTCGGCTTTCATCTCCGCGATGATACGTGCCTCGTTTGCACTGCCGATGCTGACGGGGACAAGAATCATGTCTTCCTTGTTATCCACCGTAACGGTATTGTCGGCCAACTGGCCATTGATCTGATATTTGATATTTTCTGCCATTGTATGTTTTTTTTAATTGTTATGATACGATTGGTTGCAGTGCTTACAGCGACTGCATTGAAAACAAAGGTACATCAAGTCGTGGGAAAGAAATCTGTTTTTTGATGCACCTTTGCATGTTCAGACAATTCTCTATTCGGTGTTGCCCATCAGAGCACGACACACATTGTCATAGGTTACTGTTCCCACCAGAGTTTGGGATATACGGGTGCTGTATCATTCCAACGGCCACCAGTCTTCCAAAACTTACAGTCTGAAAAAGTTTTCGAGTTTGTATCGTAAGTATACGAACCATCGGGAGCATCGGCTACAAACCAAAAACTACCGGCAGTGTTATAAGCCGGCCAGGCACTTCCGCCGAATACTGTTGTTCCATTCTGAGACTCTCCATACAATACTGCAGTAAAACAGTTTGTCGTATTATCAGCAAGACTTTTTATCCGTGCCCCGTCTACTACTCCCGTATTATAGCAACCTATGGCAGTACCAGACGCTCCTACAATACCTCCACTTGTGGCGGAACTGTAACCCTCATTTATATTTCCTGCATTATAACATCCTGCTACAACAGCACCGGTCGCAGTCGAAGCTATACCTACAATTCCACCACCCTGATAGGCACAAATTACCGTACCATAATTGGCACACGACACTATAATGGTTTTTCCTTCCGCTTCTCCACAAATTCCACCGCCTGCATAGCTCGCTTCTACACTTCCTTTGAAAGAGCATCCACTTATCACTCCCGTAGTCGTTGCTTCATATTTTGACATGCCTCCGCATATTCCACCGGCTTTATACTTGCTTTTTACATCACCGCTGACATGGATATTCTTTATCACAATATTGCCATCAGCATATCCGAACAGACCGCTATTCCCATTTTGTTGTGTCACGTTAGCTTTCAAATCAATTATTTCATATCCTCCCCCATCGTAATTTGCTCGTAAAGGATTAGTAGTTGTTCCTATAGGCATCCAGTCATGATTGTTCAGATGAATATTGACTGTCTGCTTGAAATATTTATTCTCATAAGATATTCCGCTATTCACATTCGCTGCAAGCTGGGCAAGATCAGAAGCTCCGGAAATAACGTAAGCCGTCTCTGCACTATCGCCATTCTTGCTTGCATCACCAAATTTGGCATTTGCATCGGCTGCAGGAGTTTGCCCGTCCCATACACTGACATCTATATCTGCATCCCAATCTGCAAAATCACAAGTGTAAGTATGCGTAAGAGTTGCCGGATTAAAACTAATCACCACATTGGTCTTATAGTTTTTTTTGGTAGGCACGTGGTCGATAGTCACGCTCTGCAAAGGAGTACCCGGATTTGCGCTGTTATAAGTATCTATCTCCAGACTCAACATACTTCCGGCACCATCTGCCGAAGCAAATGAATAAACCGACTGGTACGTAAATCTGCCATCTGCACCGGCATTTGCCGTAAAATCGGTTACTTCAAAAGCAGACGGATCCGTAACACTGCCAGCAGAAGAAACCGTATTGTCCGATACATTAAAAGTATTGGGAACATTGGTATAACTTACTGTCAGTTTGGAATACTTCTCCATCTTTTCATTGCTCTTGATATTTACTTGTGCCACAGCACGCCTCAAAACTATCGAGTGAACCCCCGATGCCTGACCGACCGTTATTGATGCAGTAGCACAAAATGCCTGACATTGGTCGGCATGCGTCAGATGCTTCTTTAAAGTCACAGCCTTAAGGTCTGTTGTATCAAAAAACTCATTTTCACCGCCGGCATCCGGAATGTAATGCGCCCAAAACAAACAGGTATAAGCCACACCCGCAGGTAACTCTACACTGAATGTACCTGTTTCGTTATTATCGGAAGATGCTTCTATCGCATTTCCGTCTGCATTCAGGACTTGCAGGAAATACTGTAATTTATATCCTGTCACCGTAGGCGCAGCGGCACGTGTTTGTACATCTCCCTCTGTAGCCAAGCTAAAAGTGAAGATTTGGGTTCCGCTCACTTCTGTCCCCGTTGCCGATTGTCGTTCCGAGCAAGAGACAAACAAAATTGCTGTTATAGCAATCAGACTGAAAATCAATTGTTTTGTTTGCATAAATAAAAGTTTTTAGTTAATAAATTAGTAATTAATACATTAATGAGACACATTGATATTTATTTCTCCCTCATAGTCACCGTCCACACCGACATTTATTCCACCTGAAGCATTCCCGCTGTTCCTGGAAAGGAAAGCGCCTTCCACAGTAGTAGTATATCCGCGCCGATAAGGTATTTCCAAGTCAGTGGTCCGGCTCAACAATACTTCTTTACCATCTGTCACAGCAAGGCTCACCGTTATTATAGAACTTTTATCGTCCGCAAGTAAATAGTCGGCAGCAAGTTCACACTCCGCCATTGAATCGGTAAGCTTTATCTGGCGGGTATAACTAAAACCGGGAGCAGAATTTATCGGCTCACCCGTAATAATATTCAAATGGGTTACGAGAAAATATTGATAGTTCACGATGATTTCATATTCTCCTATACCGGAATGACCATTGGCATATTGTTTATTCAGAAACTGCTGCACATCGGTGGCAATAATACGGTAATACGCCAACGGCCGCTTTAGATTTATCCGTACCTTATACTCTCCTTCCTGTTCTGTCAAATCCACGGATGCATTACCATAGAAAGCATCCCGTCGGCAGTAGTCATCTTCATAAGGCAGCAGGTAAGAAACGGAACAGAAGTCCTCCGTAGCATAATATGTATCCGATAGCGTCTCTGTTCGCGTATAATCTACCCAAACTGTAAGGTCGTAAAAAGCAGGATTAAGAATCAGAGGCGAAGGAAGAGTTATTTGGGCTCCCGTCAGCTTTTCTTCATTGACTATCGTCACAGCTCGTACGGTAGAGACAGATTCTCCTGCTCTGCGCGCTTCAACGATAACGCGGGAAGCATAACTTTCATTCACAACACCTTCATCGGTTTTCGTAATGGCAGGTAAAGGAATAAACTCACCATCCAATAAGAGTTCCATTTCCAAAGAGACATTTTCCGTTGGGGTTTCATCAGGGTATTGGTGAATACAACCGCCAAGAAACAGCAGCAGTAAATATAAAATCGGAATGCACGATTTATGAAGGTATTTTCCTTTTATAATAATCTTCTTCATGGTTTCGACAGTTTATAAATGAATGACAGTCCCAAATTGGTGACACCCCAATAACGTAGCGGACGAATAGTACACAACGCACCATTCGGCATATTAAGGAAAGTTTTATAACGACTGTTTGCATAACCCATACCCAAATTAAACTCCACTCCCCAAAGAGCGGTCAATGAAACAGTATAGCCGTAACTAAATCCTACACCCCAAAGAGGATAGCCAGTATCCTGATAACGATATTCTTTCCATTTCAGGTTATAACGAGCAATGTGTATATGCGGGCCGAGAAAATGCCCTCGTCCCGGTTTGGAAAACCAATAACGCAGTTCCGGCTGAAAAAGGACGATTCGTAAGGCAGAAGTACGTGTCAAGTCCCATGAACTCCACACTAAAGGCAAATCAAGAGAAAAACGGTGACCTATCTGTATCTCATAGGCCAAATTGACAGAAGCAATTGCCCATGCAGCGAGGTTTGTTTTCAAAGCGGAATATCTATCGGAAGTTTTGGGAAGAACATATATATAAGGTGTAGGAGCAGGCAGATAATTTGATACAGAACCTGCTGTCTCTATCATTTCGCCAACAGTTTTCATTCGGCATAAAGATACAGAAAGCGCTGTCGAATTCAAACACCCTTTTATCCAAACAATACAAATCATGGCATTGCGTAATAACGGAAGAATATGTTGTTGCATATATCTGAAGGCTTTGCCACCGTTCAGGAATTTAAGCAGAGATTCACGACGGGCAGGATTATGCACTTTATCAAGTATCATCAATACCTCTTCACGTTCATTGAAAGCTGTATCTGCCGAAACCAATGCTCGCAGCCCGTCCCAGTTCTCACCTTGCGGAAAAAGAGAGACAGGAACGGATGACAACAAAGGATAGTTATCGGCAAGATAGCGTTGCATGGTATCTGCACGTCGAACAGAGAGTTGTACATTGTATTTCTCTCGTCCTTCGGGAGAAGCATAGGTATATAAATGAATTGAATCTATAAAGGACACATGAAAAGAATCGGATAAAAGAGTTCCTAAGCAGTTAAGCACATTACGATTATCAGCATAAGCAATATCAATGTCTGTCTTGTCAAAACGAAAAAATGCAGTATGGGTAATACGGATATTTTCCTGTCCGCAAACGGGAAAAGAGAGGGCTAATAGGAACAATATAGCCAATAATTTTTGTGCTGATAGCATGGACATAATAGTATATAGGGTATTACTTATCAAGTAATGGCCGGCATACGAAGAGAAGAGTGTACAATTCGTGGAATCTGTACATGTATAATCCGCAAAACGAAATGTTTCGACTTTTTGAAACGAAGCGTTTATTTTCCAAAACGAAATGTTCTTTTTTTTACATCCCCTACCCTTTTCAGCACTACAAATTATAGGTAAAACATTTGGAGATTTCACCTAAAATCACTACATTTGTATAGTATAAATTGGGGCGTTGTATACTTCATGTACACTATTTGAAAACATGTTCCAAACTTATTTATGTATATTTTCGACCGATATAAACCGGCTTGAATAAAAATAAGAATGACATTTGAACCCCATTTAAACTCCATTCGTTTTTTCTCCATGCCACTTCTTCGACTGGATGATTTACCACAGAAAGCCACACGGACTATTGGTAAACTCTACCAGACAATATTTTTATTCCTAATGTTATACCTTTCAAAGATAAAAGTAGAATATCAGTAGAACCTATAAAATCTACCCACATTCTACCACACGGCTAAAATCAGGTGTTTTTTTCTTCCTTTTTACAGCCTTCAAATCCCGAATAATCGTATTAGAAAGAACCTCTGAATACACCTCCGTAGTTCTGACTGAAGCATGACCAAGCAGCTTTTGGACGGTGGTAATCGGAACGCCCTGATGCACAAGCAGGGTCGCACAAGTATGACGGGCCGTGTGATAGGTTATGTGCTTCCTTATCCTGGCAAAGGCAGCTAATTGGGCAAGATACTTATTGGCCTCTGAATTGGGTCCGATTTTAGCAAAATCAGTTACTATATCGTAACGTTCCAATACAGCCAATGCCTTACCCTCAAACAGAAGATGTAGCGGAAGTCTTATCTCCACATCTGTTTTGACAGACTTGAAATAAAGCCACCGCTTACCATTCACACGAATAATGTTCTCAGGTGTAAGCTGGCAGAAATCGGAATAGCGCAGGCCGGTGTAGCAGCAGAACAGGAAGGCATCGAGTACATGGCGGAGCTTCTTGTCCACATCAAGGTTCTCCAGCCTCTTCAACTCATCCGGGGTTAGGAACTCTTTCCGCCCTTTCTCTTGCTTTATCTTGTACTTCCGGAAGGGGTAGGCATCGGAAGGAATATAACCCTGATTAATGGCTTCATTCACTAATGTACGTAACTGCCGGAGATGCTTGGCTATCGTATTGACGCTATTTCCCTTCTCTTTCAAATGCACTTCAAACTCCTTTAGAAAGGTATAAGTAATGTCTTTGAAATCTAATCCGGGACGGAACTCCTGAAGTACGGTTATCGTTGTCATCAGGTTCTCTTTGGTACTTCTTTTACGGTCGGATTCCTGCACATAGATTTTGGCAAATACGGGGAAAGTGACATTGACCGGCTTGTCTTTCTTTATCGCATCTTTAAGTAGTGATAGCGTTACAGGAATGCCGCGCTTCCATAAGGATAACTCAATCGCTTGCAGGTGTAGGACAAACTCAAACAGCATCGAATTGAGGTCATGAGCCTGTGGGTGATTATCAACCTGAGCATTGCGACTATTCCAATGTTCCGGCTTGAGATACAAATTTGTACGGAAATAAACTTTCCTCTGATTGAGCAAGGCTTCTACTTGCACTAAGGCCGTTCCCTGTTTGTTTAGCTGTTTCTTTCGATTATACACTAAGCGGTATTTTATTTTATCCATTTTTAAGCCAAATGTACTTTTTTGGACGAGAAGCTGCAAACCGATGTGGGAGAACTGTTACCGATTGCGACCCCAAGCAAGAACGGTTTAGTCGATAAAGAAATGGCACCATCAAGCGTTGAAAATGGAACTCTAAAAGTCAACCTTATTTCAGAGTATGGAACGACTACATTTCTAATTTCAATATATAGTGCAGCAAGTATAGGAATTTTTCTTCTTGCTGCACAAACCTACAATCAAAAACTTGGAGGAAAATGTGTGTGTATCGGAGAAAATAATCTTTCCATATATGTTGGTACTAAGAATATATACATAGAACCTCATGAACATAGTAATATAAACGTTTGTATTATTCCTTTATCAGACCATTCTGGAGTTGAAAGCGTTGAAAAAATGGAGTTTGAAGACTTAGATGCAATCAAAGATAAGTTGACAAAAATTGTGCCTATTGCATTGGGGTAATAGATTAGTAGAAGGGTACTAACCTTCTACTAATTCTGTTTTACATTGCCTACAGAGTATCAACATCTACCGCTTGTGTGCACCCTTCAGGAAGGGACTCCTGCTTTTGCAAGTTGAAATAAAAGTCTTTTGCCATGTGACTATAGCTCAATATAGACACAGTTATATTCGCAGGTGCATCAACATACACATTAATGCCCTTTTCGTTATATTTGGCGTAAAATTTGGCTTCCTGAGTCCCTTTTATTAAGGATTTGTAGTTTGCCTTAAAATTCTCGTCACCGGTTCCTATTATCTGTAGTAAAGAAACACCACTTTGTTTGAAAGATGTATGATTCACTGAAATGAGGAAAGTGCATAAGAAGTTATTATTGGGCAGTGTTCCAATGCACCATATTCCGCCACTATTTGAGAAATTAGGTATCAAATTATACTTCTGCAATCCGTTTTTCTGAGAAGTAGTGATACCAATCAGTTCTCCCACATCCGTAAATCGACGTGGGAGAACTGTTCACTTCTTTAGGATTTTTCCCGTTTATGCAGCGTGATATAATTCAAGGAGAAATGTCCCCCGATGACATACGTACAAGTGGAATGTATGACGTGGGGAATTCTACCACTATGCCATTCAATTACGGTGGATTACTTGTATTTAATACTAAGACTTTAACCATTCAAACAGGTGTTGATTTACAGGGAAAAACAATTTGTATACGGGTAAGTTGGAATAATGGGCCTTGGTCCTCATGGAACAATTTTACATTCAATCAGCAAAGCATTTAATCAATTATTTTGGCCGGGAATATAACTCCCCGGCCATTATACCCTAATCATACTTCGACGGCATCTATTGCATCTTGTGGAAATTCTTTAATTACTTCATTCTTAAATTCCAGTCTCGAAAAGTCTGATGTAGATAGGATTGAAATCACCGGGTCATTGCTTTCAATATAGATATTCAAGCGGTTATCTTCTGTTTTCTTATACTTTAATTTAAGGAGAATCAACTGATGACTTTTAGGAATTAAGTGGTGATAGCGAACCGAAATATATGTATCATCTACGCCATACATAACCTGTACAACAGCAAGTGTATTCTGGGCTACATAAGTGTGCCGGGTTGAGACTAAGAAGTTGACAACACACTCTTGACTTACAGTCATTAATAAGCATTTTGCATTCATCCAAACCGGAACCATTTTCTTATCCCAAAGTCCATTCTTTTGAAAGGTAGCCACAGGTATCAGTTCTCCCACATCCGTAAATCGACGTGGGAGAACTGTTATGGAAAAAATTACGTGTTACAAACTCTTTTGCAATCCATTATACCCATCAAGTCCAATGGAACGGAGTAAGTCTCAATATCATTGGAAGCCATAATTTCTACAACGTAGGGGTTCGATTGGCAACCTACGCAAACAAAGTACCTTCCGATGGAATAGTCGGAGAGTTTTATTCCATACCATCCGGGTTTACCGATATAAAAGTGGTTTATAAGAATTGGGATGTTTACGTAGTATTCACTGTAGTACAAGGGCAATCTGTTTATTTTAAATACGATTGCAGTACTCAATGCGATATAATTAAAGATATTAGTTTCATTGACGAATCATACAAGGAGATAAAACCTATTGCACAATAGTGCAATCTGTCAGTCCGGTAATTTCATCATCTTGTGTAGCCATATCATACATTGAATCTCTAACTATCAGTTCTCTGACAATAGTTCTATCACCTAATGAATTATCCGAAGTCAAGTATATGGATATTCTATGGTCAGTTTCGTATTTCATTTTTAGGTATGTATCGCTATTGGGTTGTCCATATAGGTATTTGACATATACTTTTGTAGAATCTTGTAATTCCATAGTATTACCAGCAATGTAAACGCAAAAATCACTTAATGGTTCACCTGTGGATATACATGATACTCTGATAGCAAAAGGAGCCCATTGGGAAGATGATGAACGATATAGTAATACGCTACGTTTGCCTTCTGATTTTATCTTTGTTGTTGCAAACTTGGAATTACTTAATCCGTCTTTCTCAGGAGTTACAACTGGTATCAGTTCTCCCACATCCGTAAATCGACGTGGGAGAACTGATTGGTACAACCACTATTGAAAAAGCGGGGTTGTTATCTCCGGATTTATTCAAGGTATATCCTCATTTTGTAAATGCTTACGATTCTGTATATAAGATTGCAGACAATGTGACTGACTGGTATCGTGCCCCGATAGCGGTCTTATGCAATGATTCTGCTGATACGTGCATGGACTTTTTATCATTTATATACATACCAGATACAGGTTTGGCGGCTTCCTTAAAAAGAATTTTAAAAAAGCCGCTTCAAGTAAAATACTACATAAAAGGACGTGACCTATTCGTATCATTTACATTCAATAACGAGTTACCTAATCATGCGTATATTTTATCGCCTCACGGTGTCCAATTGGTCGGAACACCGGACATCATCGACGATAGCTTCACGGAGATAACGGAGAAGCTATAACGGGGTTTATTGTGCGGCAGTTGGCCACGGCTTGAATGGTTTTTCACCTTCTTTTACACGAACAAATACCTTTCCGTTGCCGGCCGAAAGCCGCTGCGTTATATAACCGTCATAGGAACGTACTTCAAATAGACCAAAACAGTCGTTAGTCGGCATATTTTGCCACACTCCGCCCCATAGGTTTACGAAGTATGTTCCTGGTGTTGTATATTGGTCGGCATCTTTGAGGTCAGACCGCTTCTGTTTGATAGCTCCACCATCGAGCAGTTCTCCCACAACTTGCGCCAGGTCCTCTTTATTGATTAAAATCGGATTGCCGTTCTTATCCAAAGCACGTACATAATTTATCTCTTTTTTCTGGGGAAGTGCGCTTTCGACTTCCTTCATTGTTTTTATAGCTCCCATGATTATTTGAATTTAAATTGAACATTGTTTTAATCCTTTTTGAACACCACATCCTGAATCTTCCAGTTCCAGGTCTTATCATCCTTCTTTCCGCTATTATGGAAATTCAGGGCTGACTTGATGATGTTTTCTTTCAAATCGTTTTTCTTGAACTCGACTTCCGCCTTCTGCGGAAATTCCTTTACCTGCGCGGTATCTATCGAGATAACCAGTGCAACCAATAATGTGTCTAACATAATCCTTTTTATTAACATTAATAATCGAATACCAATCTCCTTAATACGCTGCCGACCGCTATGCCGGCAGCATCCGCAAGTATGTCCAGCCAGTCCCATCCCGAACCGACCTTGCAGTTCTTCCTGTACATCCAGTCAGCGGCTTCTTTCGTCACGCCTGCCGTAACGGCACAGAGTTCACCCACTGTCAGGGTGATAACAAGGCATGCAAGAAAATGCAGCAGCTTGTCGTTAATTCTTGAAAACATATCCAACATAACCATTATCCACAGTAAAAATAAATCCAACAACTACCGTCAAAGACAAAAAAGCAGGATATTTGATTGATGGAAGTAGCAGTGGTTGTACCTCTGTTATTGGGATTCATCAGGGGGCCTTTCACTGAGACATTCCGGTTCAACTGGTTCTTCAAATATACAATCCGGCCTGGAGTAGTTGACCTTGGAAGAAACAAGGTAGGGTCAAAACTTATATCCGGTCCTCCATATATGATAATATCATCGGTATCACTGACCGTATAGTTCGGTGGGGCAGACATCATACTGCTGCCTAAATTGCGGACACCCGCAGCAAATCCGGAAGCCCGTAATCTGCTTATTCTTACCGATTCACCGCTCCTGGCATTCAAATCTACATTACCCAATGCTTCTATCGCGCAAGTATCATATCCGGCCTGGGCCATCACTCTTACACCGGTTGAATGGTCACCGTAGGCATCCAAACTAAGTGCCGTAATCCCATCTCCACGAATACGGCACATTGCCCCGGACGAGACATTCACTTCAAAAAACTTCCCGCCATCCTTGCCTATCCTCAATGTCGCGGTCGGATTTTCCTTTTCGTTTTCAAGTCCTCTGTTGGTAATCTTAAATGCGCCGATATAACCTTCGGTTGCGGTAACACTGCCTGTAAACTCCCCGTCCGCACCATCCAGATGCTTCACCTTCAGGTTATCCACGTCGATAAGGTCAGCGTCTATCTTCCTGGCAAGCAAAAGCTGCGTACCCAGTAGCGGGTATTCCTGGATGGATTTCCAGGAAGTAGTATCTGGGTTCTGGGCCACATCGTCGAATGGGTGCATCTCGCTGTTTCCCGGTACAGGATTCATCCACATGAACACAAACCCCTTATCCTTATCCAGGAAATACTCCCCGTTCTTATACTTGAACGGCAGCGGTTTCCAGTCACCCTCGACCGGAAACGGGGACGGATTCTGCCGCACAATGCTGGCCCTCTTCTGAGCAAGAAGGGTCTCGCGGGCACTATCACGGTACGCTTCCACAATCACGGAATCCGCATTGCCCCACTTGTCAGAAGGAAGGTAGTATTCCCATTCGGACGATGCACCGGGGGAATCCGCCGTACCGAGGTCCTTGCCGGCCGACTGGACATGCAGCCGCCAGAATACATCCAGAAGGGCCGCATCAGCCCCGCTGCGGTGCAGGGCTTTCAGCTTCAGCGGCACCATCTGTACATTGTTACAGTCCACAGAGATGGCAGCCGGCTGGCACTCGATGTCAACGTATTCCACCGGGTCAGGCTCACGTACCGCCACGACACTCAAAACCGCCGTTACCATCATAGCTCAATAGGATTTGTATTCGTGGCGATTACTCTGAATGTTTTGGCCCGCGCCGCATCCGTATAGGTCAGTGCGATGTCCTTTCCCTGGAACTTGTTGCTATCCTTGCCCGACAGCGTGAACGGATTGTTTTCACCGTCGAATGTGGCGAAGTCCCAGCTTGCCACCGCCACCTCCTCACCGGACTGACGTTTATAGGCATACGGTGTCAGCGTTCCCGTTTCTCCAGGATATATCTGCCCGTCAGAAGCAAGCCCCTTGACCTTGAATGCCGCCAGTATAGGGTCGCTAAGGTCGAACACGGTAATGAAGCCCTTGGCTATGACCTTCGCATTCTGCACAGCCTCACAGCTTACCACCAGCGAACCGTCAATATCATTCGCGGCAATGTTCTGGGTTCCCTGAGTTCCGAGGTTGGCCTCTCCCGATGGCAGTTGCTTCTTCCATTGGAGCGTAATGTTCCCCAAATCGTTGATAAGGTCTCCGCCGCTGTACAGCGATGCCTTCAACGTCAGCACTTCGGACGGATTGATTATCTGCGTACCCTTGTCTGAAGTAATGAATAACTCATACTGTTTACCCGATGATTCCTGGATAACAACATCCGTCGCAAGCTCGTTGAATGCGACCGTATGCCCGCCAATTTCAACTTCCCCGGAAACAGTTATACGGTCATTGTCATATCCGGAAATGGGTACGAGGTTCTTCATGACGCGAAGTCCGGTCATGGGATAGGACTGCGAGTCCACACTTACATTGTATCCGGTTACGCGTTTGAAAGTACCGGCAAACTGTTCCGTATTGCACAGCCCGTCCTCCCCGAATGCAAGTTCGGTACCGTTGTACTTGAATACAAGTTTGGAAGGAATGAGGATGCGCCCGCTGCTCACATCCCGCAATACGACGATGACAATAGGGCGTTTGTCCTCCGCCAACGCTTCAAAATCCGGCGTATACTTGTCGCTACCCTTTGTCCATGCCTGGATAAGCGGACCATTGTCCACGCGTACATACCCGTTAACAGTCGTTCCGTTACTCACCGCCACGATAGCCAGTGAAGCGGTCACTTGATTCTGGTTCATCGCTGGCCTCCTTTCCTTTTTCCGTCAGTCTTTGCCCCGGCCGGTTGTTCCGGACCGGTCACGCTGCCTTCACCCTCTTCCGACGCCCCGCTGTCGCTGTCCGGATTCGGTTCCTGACTGAAACCGGGGTCTATTTCCTCTTCCTCTTCGGGTGTCACACTGAAACCGGGGTCGATGTCCTCCGTACCCTGCATCGCTTCCTGCTGTTTCTCTATCAGTTCCTTTAACTCACGTGCAGAACCAATGATGTCGATGTCAAGAAGAGTACCCACATTCCGCATCTCACTGATAGGAATGTACACCCTGCCATCCGGAAGGGTATTCATTATCCCAAAGAATTTGCCTTCGAGCTTTGCCTTTTCTACAATTACGTACATATTGATTAAAGTTTAAAGTTATTACTCAATTATTCATATACCGGACCCGTGGCAATGAATACCGTCTGTCCGTCAATCTGTGAGGAGATAATGGCACCTTCCTCGTCTCCCATCAGGGACTCACCTGTGAGAAGCCCCACTTCCGCCCACACCTGGAAGATATGTCCTGCCGGAAAACCCTTGTCCGCCGGAATGAACTCCAACGTCCGCCCGCCGGTTGCCAGCACCTTCTCCGGCTCGCCCGGCTTGGCACTCTGGCCTTTCCATGTGATGCGGAAAAGGTCATCGTACTCTGTACCGTACTCGCGGCGGTTGTCGAAGATGCGTACCTCATAGGCGCTCGGCTGCTTCATATCATCGGAAAGGGTGAAGCCTTTCGTCTGGATAATTTCGCAATTTAAGGAAACGGCCATCTCCGTCTTTACCTCAATAACCTTTTCCAGCCGCCCGTCCGTAGGTGCCTGCGGTCTGCTACCCGCATACTCACACGCACGAACACGGAAGCTTGCACCGGTGACATATTTCGCCTGATACATCAGCTTTCTTGTATATACACCGTTCACATCATGGCAGACAATACTGGGGTCATCCGGTGTAACCGGGCGGTATGCTCCGTTTTCAAGAATGTCCCAGAAGTATGCGGCATGTTCATCATCCACCGGTTCAGTGCCTGTATAGAGCTGCGGTCCTATCTCCCTGTCCCAATAGCCGGAACGGTCGGCCAGGCGAAGCGGGTCGGTCACCATCACGGAATCCCCCTTCAGGCGCAACGAATACGCCTTGTTGTCATAAAGGTGCGCATAGGACTTCACGCTCCGTTCACAGCGGACCTCGCGGTTCGTACGAGGGTCCGTGAATATCGCGATGCCGAAATACTCCACCGGTTTCTCCGGCGGCGTGTTCTTCCGGATGGTAAGCGCATATTTGGGCACACCGCCGCTGCCGTCGGAAATGCTGTAATACTCACCCTCGACGATGCGGTTGGCCGACTTGTCACGGGGTGCGCCCTCGAACCACTCCACCCCCGTGAGTTCCATTTCACCGAATACCGTCTTCTCGTCGAATGCCGATACCTTCGGCACGATGACCAGCGGTGTCAGGGTCCGGTCGGGGCTGTATTCCCGCAACTGCTTGTCATAGGTCTGCACGGGACTGCCCGACAGTACAATTATCTCTCCCTGGATGGAAAGGGGACTCACATAAATACGCCCCTGCTGTTTGTTACTCTTTATTCCCATAGTTATAATATGTCAAAACCAAATCTCTGTTCTATCTGCTGCATTTCCCCTTCAACCGGAATGAATACCCGGCATACGAAGGCAACGGACCTGCTTACAAAGCCGAAGTCTGAACCGACCCCGTGCTGGTTCCCGTTGTCGATATGGATGGCAAGCCTGTTGCCATCCACGTACTCTGGCGTCCAGAGGTTGTCCGCCGGAACATTGCCGCTGTCACGGAACCATTCCACTTCGGTGGCACCGTCCGCCATCACATCATCCGTTATATCCGTAGTTCCGAAATATATACGTCCGGACATTACCGTATCCACACCGCCTATGACGAATGCCTCCCCGCCTAAAAGGGAGAGCTGGAGCGAATACCTGCTGTCGCCCTCAAGGAGTCCCCATGAAGGGGAGTTCCATTTCGGTTCGTCGGTTGTCTTGTCCTTCAGACACCCCCACTTGCAGCCAAGGTGGTAGACCGTATGCTGTTCCAGCAGGGTATATTCGCTGCCGGAAGGCTTCGACAGCTCGTACTGAACAAACCGGTAAGGAGCGCCGCTCTGGGCCGTTTCCAGAGACCAGACACCCCGGTCTACCTTGTTGGGAACGACATCACCGTTATAATCGAACTGATAGAATTTCTCGGCAATGACCGTCTGTGCAATGATGCCAACATCTTCGGTTGTCACCGGCAGTTTTTCGAGTGCCTTGATGTTAGGGAGTTTTCCGATAGTCAGCGCATAGTTGTAGTCCTCCAGTATTGGCTTATAGACATTGGACAGGAACATAATCCGACCTTCTCGCGAAGAAATCATCCACGACTGCGCCCGCCCGTTAAAGCCGCCCTCTTCAGGAAGCGTACTGTTACCCCTGCGGGTTACGTTGTAACCGGCCAAAGGCGGATAGTTCGTGCCGCCCGGCACTTCGCTGTCCGGATAGAGCACGACCGTTATGCTGTTCTCCTGCGCATTGGTGACAAGAATACGCATCCAACTGGTGTAATACTCGGAACCGCCCGTTAGTAATGTATTAATGATGGAAAAGCAGACATCATTCTCCTGGAACTTCATGAAGTCGAAGTCCGTGCGTTTCTCGATGCTCAGACGGTAGGTGTTTTCTCCCAAATCCTCCACGGATTCTATCTTACCAATCTCGGTGAAGGAGTAGTCAGACTCCATTCCTTGAATCTGATTGATAATAAGGTCAAGCACTGACAATGAACCGCGCACTTCCAACCGTTCTACCTGCGCCCGGCCATCAGGAAATATCCCTGCACCCTTACCGGCAATCATACTGTCTACGAATTCGCCGAACCTTACCGGGTCCATGAAGGTTTTCGTACCGTATGCCGTGTCCGGATATAACCGGGAAAAGAAGTCATACAGACAGCGGCGTGCAGAATACAGGTTGTTGTCCGTCGGAAGGGTACGGTCGCCGGTCCTGATTATATCGGGAAGGGACGATGCGACATCACGGATATAGTTCTGCACCCCGGTTATGCCGTCCCGTATCTGTTCGAGCGTTCCGGAACTCAGGGCGTCGCTTATCTCCAGATCCATCTTCGAGGGCAGGTTCACATTCCGGGTAATCTTCGTGATACGGCTGTCACGGTAGCCGGTATCCGGAAAATACTTCCGGCTCTCCAGCCTTACACGCCGTCCGATGAACAGCTCCGCACCGTGCTCCTCAACCCATACATGGTCAGTCGGGGCCTTGTAGACGCCGATGTCCTGCCAGTGCTCCCGGTTGTACTTGTCTACAGCATCGCTGAACTCCTTTTCGGCCGACGGGTAATACTCGTCGGGCATGCGGATATTCCAGATTATATAACGGTCGCCCACCTTCGGGACAAGCGTGTCACCCGGAAGCTGCATGCCGTCATCATAAGGCCAGATGGTCACAATCTCGAACTCACGGGTGTCGCTGTCGAAATTGACATCGAAATAGTGTCCGTCATCCTTGCCGAGCCCTGCAAGCTCACCGTCCTGGAACGATACGCGCTTGACCGCTCCGGGAAGTTCATAACTGTTCGGGTCGAAATCCAGGGAAGCGTCACTGAAATAATATACCGTATAGGGCTCACCGTCCTTGTCCTTCACCTCCTTGCTGCGCACGCCACTTACCGTACCCACACGCCTGGGATAGATACCGCTGAAGGCATCGCGTTCGTAGCGGTCGAATATGCCGTACTCGTCAACGCCCACCTCGACAAACTTCTTCCCGCCCGGAAGCATCAGGCGGCTGCTGCCGTACTTTTCCGGGTCGATGTTGCGCGAGGAGCCTATCGGGAACAGGCGGGTGTAGAACCCGGCCGTACTGCCCGTGACGCGTTCCAGGGAAACCAGCCCACCGCCGTAACCCAGCGTGATGCTTTCCCCGTGCTCGCAGCGGCAGACGTTCACCGTCTGCCCCTCGACCCACCATTCGGCCTTGCCGCCCACTTTTTCGGCAATCGCCTTCAGTGCCTCGTTGCAGTACATCCCCTCGTAATCTATGACGATGAGTTCCGTACCGTCAACCTGCCCGACCTTCCAGTCGGTGACATCCCCCATGCCGGCATTGACGGCACTGACCACCAGCGCCACATGCTCCCGCGGCGTGGCTGTCAGCGTGAACACCGGTTCGGCATCGCCATCCGTCGTCTCCAGTACAAGGAAACGCCTGACGAGGCTCTCGATGCCGTACAGTTTCAGGTCATAGCGCCATTCGCCTTCACTCACCTGCTTCGGCGTGTAGCGTTCCGTCAGCCAGTAACGCTCGCCCATGAAGTCCGTGTAGTCGTTCACGTCGACGGCTATATGGGCATGGTGCGTGAAGGAGAGGGCCAGCACGTTGTCGCCCTGCACCTCCTTCCGCTGGGTCGAGCTGTCGTCAGCGGCGATGTCCGCCCGCCTGTTTCCTTTCCTGTCGTATATCGTAATCATGTTCGGTTATCGTTTAAATGCCGTTTGAATGTCTTTTTAATCCGTCAGATGACCGGTACGGGTTCACGGAACTTCACCTTGAACTTGCCCGCATGCACTCCCTCCCTCCACAGATAGGTCAGCGGGGTGAACTTCGTGCAGTCCGCATATTTCAACCGCAGCTGCAGCCCCAACTGGGGGAGGCTGATGTCCAGCCAGCCGTCTTTCCCCTGTTTCAGGAAGTTCACAAAGGCGAAGTACTGTCTCATCCATCCCGCCTTTGTCCGGTTGAACAGGGCGAAGTTCAGCGTCACGTCACGCGCCTCATTCCTCGGGGTGAGCACGGCGCTGTATTTCTCCCCGTGCTCCTCCCGTATATCCACGGCCGTGTCCTTCTTGGCCTTGCTCGGGGTCAGGATGGCCGTCAGGTTCTCCATGCCGCCGCGCCGGTCTTCCACCAGGAATACACCGTATTCAGTCCAGATGTCCGTGCCGTTTACCAGCACCAGACCGCTCAGTATATCTGCCATATCAGTTAAATTTTATACCGTCACGTTTTATCGTACGTATATCTTCCTTTATCTCGCCCAAGCAGGCGGTACCCAGCCTGGTGTGCTCCTCTATTTTAGCCAGGTATCCTTCGGCCGCGCTCATCTTCTCCGCGACGTTCTCGATGCCGCTGTCCATGCTTGCCCAATGCCGGAGACCGCCGGTGAACATACCCTCCAGCTTCGTGCCCTGCTCCTGCGTCATGGCGGTGAAAGCGCCGGGCTTGCCCGTCTGCACCGTGCCTTCCTCCTGCACCTTGTCGTAGCCCGTGGCGGCGGCAAGTTCGTCACGGAGCTTCATGGCCTCTTCCACCATTTCGTTCCAACCCATAAAATCTCCGTCGCCATTCAGCAATTTATCCATTTCATCAGGGTCTAATTTACCATCATTTTCCATGGAATTACCGAATCTGTCATACCATGCCCTCAGCTTGTCACTGAACTGTTCACCGATGGCGTTTGACAGCATCGCCTGCATGAAATATTTGGATATGTCATCAGCGAAATCCTCAGCACTCTTCTCCATATCCATCAGACTGCTTACAAAACTGTCATACATGGAATCGAATGACATTCCGGTCAGACCCTCATAAAGATTATCGGTCAGCTCCTCCAGCTTGCCGGCCTGGTCTATATAGTCATCCAGCTTCTCGGTCAGTCGCCCGCCGTAGCCGCCCTTGCCGGTGTTCTGGATTTGAGTCCACATGTCCACGTTGCTGCGCAGCGCCTTCATCTCCTCCGGGCTCAGGCTCCATAGGTTCCCGTCCCACTGGCGGCCTATCTGCCCGCTCAGTTTGTCAATCTGCGCCTGGCTGAATCCGCCCCAGTAGTAGTTCCAGGAATGGTGGCTGCCGTGGTAACCGGCCTGCGCCATAGCCATCTGCAGGTAGTTCGAGTTTGTCTCCTGCTGCATCCTGTATGCATCGCGGTAGGCCGCCACACTCTTCGCGCCCTGGCCCCGCCTGATTGAGTCGGTCAAATCCTCAATAGAGGTCTGCAGCATCTCATTCCGGTCGGTCAGCCGCTCCATGGTGGCCTGTACTTCCTTCGCGTTGCTGCCGTTCCAGTCGATGATGCCGCCCAGGCTGAACACCTGCTTCACCGCTCCGCTTACCGCCTTGATACCGCCGGTAATGATGCTCATCGGTTTTGTCAGGTCTATGCTTTCCAATCCGTCCAGCGTCTGCCCCAGACCCTCCAGGTATTCGCCCATCCATTCCGGGGGTTCAATGCCGAACTGTCCCGCCAGTCCCAGCAAATCCTCGGCGACTCCCACGTATTCCTTCACCTGTCCCACGCTGCCGTGCAGAGCATCCGTGGCTTCGGCCAACGCTTTCTGTTTCGTGTTCCGGGCGGCATCCAGGGCCGCCTTGGCATTCTTCTGCTCGGCCTCAGTCCCTTCTTTCACCGCCTTGTTGTAGGCATCCTGCGCTTCCTTGACGGATATAGTCGCAGATTTCACCTGTGACATGGATGTCCTCAACGCTGTAAAAGGATTGCGTTCGTTCAGTTTCTTGTCGATCGAATCTATTGCACGGACCAGGTCTTTCAGGCTGTCCGGCTGCAGTTCCTTTTGCGTATCGATATATTCCTTCAGCCGGATTCTAAGGGACTGGAGACTTTCGGTGGACACCTTGTCGAGATCACCGAACACGGCTTCCCAGTCCAGCCCTTCCTTCAGTTCCTCCATATCGAGGTCGGCCATCTTTTTCTTCAATTCTTCCTGGAGTGTTTTCCGTTCGCCTTCTGTGGTGGCTGCAGCAATACGCTTTTCATACTCCTCAGTAATAGCCAGTTTCTTTTCCTCGTAGTTGCCATATTCCGACAGGTAGTCACGCATGGCCTGGCCTTCTTTTTCCTTTTCTTCCTCGAAGGTGGCCGTAATGGCAGTACTCCGGTTCTTGTCGTTCGAATCGCGGGCTGCAACAAGGGCATCCGTCTGTTCCAGGGTCAATCCGTTCCCGCCGGTGGATATGCCGGCTTCCTTGTTCTCACGCTTCCAGGCGGCTTCCTGCCGGTTTATCTCTTCTTTCCGGGCGTTATAGTCATATTCGATTTGTGCCAGTTTCTTTTCGGTGCCGGCCTGCATGCGGTCTATCTCTGCCTTCCGGTTCTCTGCCTGCAGGGCGGCAAGTTCCTGCGCTAACCTACGCTCTGTGGCAAGCCGCTGTTTGGCTTCCGCTTCCGCATTCTTACCGGACTGTTCGGGGTCGATGTGGCCGCCTATTCCTGCCTTTTTATCAAGTTCAATACGTTCTTTGGTAAGATTTTCAGCAGCATCAATATAACCGTCGTATTCTTTTTGCAGCCGTTCCAATTCCTCCTTTTTTTTCCAGCGACCATTATTATTCTGTTTGTAGGACTGGTCGGAAGAAAAGAAACGGTCAATCTTTCCGCCATACCCCCACCATGTATCAAATTCGCTTTCATCCTTCGCCTCTGTCTCTGCAATCTTATCATCGACTTCTGATGCTTTTTTTACTAAACTCTGAACCTTCATCTGGAGAAACAGGGATTGCACATAATCCTCACTTTTCTTTCTGATAGTATCGTACCATTCAGAAAGTGTCTGATAGTAGCCGAAACTTTCCCCGTACTTGCGGTTCAGTTCCTCCACCTTGGCCTTTTCCTGTTCCTTGCTGCCGGTGAAATTCTTTATTTCGTCGATGACCGATTTAAGCTCGAAACGGGTACGCACCATCTGGGCGCGGCCGTCCTTTTCTATCTCGGTCATTTCCTTCAGCGAAATGTTGAATTCGTCCACACCTTTCCTGGCACTGAACAAGTCTTTTGTCCACGCCACGATCTCGTCACCGTACATCACCAGCAGCATGATGCCGGTGGTGAACGCTGTCTGCCATGAAAAGAGGGAGGAAAGCACCTGCTTCCATACCGGTATCCCTTTTTTGCCGGACTTCTGCAGCTCGTCGTATTCCTTCCGGGCACGGGCCAGCTCATCGGTGAATATCGGCAGGTTGTTGCTGATGGCCATAAAGAACATCTGAGGTCCCATGGCCAGCGAGGGCATTTCACGGGCTATCTGCTGGATGCTGTTGTGCAGGCCGCCCAGCTGGCGTCGGGCGTCGGGCACATCCGCAGGCGTAACCTGTACGGATTCCGATTCCTCCTGCAGCTGCTTCAGCCTGGAACGCAACTCCTCAAGAGTCTTTTCCAACGCGTTAATCTGTGCGATGTTCGCACGCTGGTCCAGGTTGGGGGCGGCTGTCTCACCGGCAAGGCGCAGCCTTTCCAGTTCAGCCTCCAGCAGTCTGACGGTATTACGCAGTTCCAGCGCCTCACGTTCGGCCTTGTCCATGCCGGGCGTGAGTTTGTCCTTCATTAAAAATTCAATTTCTACAGGTTTGCTCATTCCAGTCTGCTTTGAAAAAATCCTACAATATCATTCGCTTCATCTTCCGCGCTGGACTCCGGTCTGGAATCATGGTTTCCGCTGCCTTGCTTTTGACGCACATACCGGGGCGCGTCGCCCAGCATCATAATCAGCGTCTGGTAGTTCACACCGTCCAGGATGTAGTCCACACTCCAACCGGTCGCGGTCGCTATCTGCCACACGAAGCCGAAAGGGCTATGGGAACCCTCATAACGGGTTCTTAACTCCCCTTCCTTGCCCGGCTCAGTCTCGGCTTCATCGGGTTCGCCCGCGCTGCCGAGCTGATAATACGCATAAAATCCTTCGTGCCCATCATCCGCTCAAATGTCCGGAACATGGCCGTCAGATAGCGCCACTCTACGAAGTTCCGCAGTACCCAGGCCGTCAGACCGATACCCGCATGCCGCGACACGTAGCCCCGGCATACCGTATAGGCCAGCAGCCGGCTCACTGCCTGACCATGCTCCGCCACAAAGGCCAGTTCCTCCGCCTTGTCCTTCGGCTGCCAGTCGGGCTTGACACCCATCTTCAGGTATTCCCTGGCCAGCAATATCTGCCCCCGCAATCGCGGCCGCTTCATCGTCACACGCATCTCCACGGGGCGTTTCAGCCAAGGCAGCTTCCACTTTTTAAGAGGAACGGACACGCCGCTGTCAAGCAGCGCGTCCGCACATTCCATTTCTATCAGTTGTTCCAATCGGTCGGCCATACCTTAATTCTTTCTGCTTTTGGCCTGTACAGACGCGGCTGCTTCCGCTGCCGGAAGCTTGTACTGTTTCCACTCATCCGGAAGGGCGTCCGCATAGAACACACCGTAGGGCTGCGAACCGTCCTCCGGCATAGCCACCTCAAGCGTGCATTCTATCTTGGCCGTTTCCGTAAGCGTCAGCTTGCCGCCCAGGTTGGAAAGCAACGTACCGTTCGGTATCAGTACGCTCTGTCCGGACACCAGGCTGAGTTCCCACGGTCCCTGCATCAGGATGGCAGTCTGCGGAGCGGTCCAGCCTACAGGGTTCTTCTTCTCGCTGTCCTCTGTCTTGTAGTGCAACGAACCGCCCAGCAGTGCATGCAGGTTCTTGTAGTCCATCTGGATTACATTAAACGTGGGGGCAATGCTGCCGTTGCTCTGAGGAATAACCAGCACCGGGGCTCCAGGCGCCTGTTCAGCCTCAATCTTCGCGGCTTCGGGTTTCTGGCCGCCCAGATCGAACGAACCTTTCTCGATGTAACCCACCACAAAGTCCTTGTATTTCACGGCACCGATGCCGTACATGAAATTCTTGTTCATCATTTCTTCAGTTTGATGGTTAATAACACACCGGCAAACAAGCCGGCCAATACACCTATGATAAATACCCGTACCGGGTTCGGAGGGCGTTTTTCTTCCGTTTGAACGTCATTTAAAGTTCCGTTCCTGGTCTCGCTGCGGATGCGCGCCAGCTCTTCTTCATACCATAGCACCAGCTGCTGCAGACTGTCACACGAGGCTTCGGCCACGATGTTCCCGCTGCCGTCGCTGCCTACGGTCAGATTCGCCTGCCCGCTCTTACCACGGTACACGGCACCTTCAGGAAGTTTACGGAGGCTGTCCGGCGGTATCGTCAGCTTCACCGCACTCGCCGGTATCCCCGCCATCACCAGTCCCGCCCGCCGACTTCCGCCCGCGCTGTCGACGCTTGCCGCTTCCGTCTGTATCTTCTCCGCCATCGTGCTCTTCCTGCTGCTTGCGCAGCCCGCCAAGCACAGGGCAATCGTCATGATGGCGGCAACTGTTGGCCGTGTCAATAGCCTTCCTGAGCCGTGCCATCTCGCGTTTGTTCGCCTGCAGGTCCTTTCTTGTTGCATTCAGTTCTTCTTTTAACGGTTCGACAATATTCTCTATCAGGATGCGCGTGGCCTTGTCCACGTTGTCGATACGCACGGTCTCGGCCGTGGCGTTCGCCTTCCTGACAGTAGGCCTGATGGTTATCAGGGCCGTCAGGGCGGTGGCAAGACCGCCGCCCAGGACAAGGTTCAGCAGCTCGTTGAAATCCATAGCGCATCCAGGCCGGACAACCGGCTATTTGCCTGACGCCTTTCTGGCGAACAGGCCGATCAGCCACTGTATGAAACCCGTATCGGCAATGCCGTTGGCCACAAGGGAGGAACCCAGACCGTAAAGAAGGGCGATATACCACTCCACATCCGCCACAAAGCCCGCGTCAAGCCACCAAAGCAGCATCGCGGCGGCAATGCCGGTAAGCCAGCTCACAAGCTGCGTCCAGATGCCTGACATTTTTGGAAAAAGTTTCTTGATACCCTCCACAAGGAGGACAACGCCGCCGGCGAAACCGGCAAAAGTCGCAATCATCGCGTCATAGTCAGCCTCAGGGGTCACACCATCCTGGGCAAAAGCCACGGATACGAATCCGAGCATCAGTGCAAAAAATAATAGAAATCGTTTCATCTGTCTTTTGATTTATTGGTTAATACCTATTTCTTTCAGCCATTTCTGTACATCGAAGCTGGGGCAGGCTTTCGCCGCCAGTTCGTTATGACCCACAATGCGAACATCCGGGAAACGGCGGTGGAAATCCTTCACATACTTCTCCAGCGCCTTCTCCTGACAAGCCGTGCGGGTGTCTTTCGGGGTCTTCCCGTCCCCGGACACTCCTCCGGCATATACGATATGACGGCTCACACTGTTGTAACCTTTGGCTCCGTTGGTCACTTCCCAAGGGTCCACCTCGGCGTCCTCGTTGTTGTCCACAAGACGTTCCACACCCCCGTTCAGGTGGAACAGGTCGGTATAGCCCACCTGCTTCCAGCCTCTTCCTCCCCGGCACACCGGAGAAGTATGCCATTTGCGGATGTCCGCCGATGACACCTCACGCCCCTCCGGGGTGGCCGTACAGTGAATTACCAGATACTTCAACTTTGCCATATCTTTTATGCTTGATAGCCGCTCATCATTACCACACCAGCATCCTCTTTCTTAGGCATACAGATAAAATAATGGCGGAAGTTAATTAGGTTACGTTGGTTCAACGGGTCGTTCTTTGACTCGGAATAATACATCTTGGTGGAACCTGTCGCTTTGAATACCCGCTGCTTGTAGAAGGCAAACGAACAGGGGAATTCACCGGCTTCTGCCGTTGCACCCAGTGCCTTCTTCTGTCCGCCCGTAGTATAAAGCGGATTGTTACCGTACTCGTAGATTTCAAAACCGTACAGGTTACCTACCTTGCCGCTGTTGCGGTCAATGCTGTACTGTTCACGGAATGCCTGGCTGGTCAGCAACAGGTCATTCACATGGTCGGGACAAAGTACCAGTCTGCGACCGTCTGCAGGAACTCGCAGGTTATCAAGGGCACGCTTCATTTCCACAAGGTCATTCACGGTAAGGCGCAGACGGCCGGTTGCCGCATCCTTCTCGCCGGTGGTTTTCAGTACCGGGGTAGTTGCCGTATTTTTGTTCGCACAAAGCGCATGGGCAGCCTTGGTGAACTTCGCATCATTGATGCTGTTGGCATGGCCCTCCTTCACACGGGCGGTCTTGTCATAGCTGATGGCATAGAGTTCGTCATCGGTGATAGGGGTTGCCTTCGTCTGGAACTTGTCGAGTTTGATGGCTATGTCCTTGTCCTCCAATGCCTGCACGTCAATCGGGTAAGTCTTGTTGTTAATCAGCACGTCCGGATCGACACCCACTTCCACCAGATGGATGACATCGTTGTTCACGATACTGCTTTGGTCGGGGATTCCTGACAGCCAGGTTCCTTCCAGCCCGGCACGGAGCACCTTGACAAGTTCCCCTGTCCAGATTTCCGTATAAACCCCTTCACGGAGTATTAAAGCACTCTGCGGGGTCATTCCCATGAAGGCTGCCACCGCATTCATTCCCACAGCTCCGGCCACTGGAGAGAATCCCAATACCGAAGCACACACGACACCTGTCAGCGCATTGAACAGAAGTGCCGTCAAAAGCATTACAATTTTTCCCATTGTCTTTATTTTAAAGGTTTTCAAATTTCACAGGTCATACCGTATTCAGCCTTGTACAGACGCTTGTACTCCTCAGGGTTATGCTCACGCATTTCAAGCAGCACATCACTTGGGACATCGCTCAGCTTGGCATAGGTGGAAGGCTGCGCCTGCTGCTTTCCGCCCTGATAGCTCAGCACTGTGGAAATCTTCACCTGGGGCTGCATGGCATCAAGCACATTCTTCAGCTCATCGACACCAACCTTCTTGCCCAGTTCGATAAACTGCGCTTTCTTGTCTTCTCCCAGACGTTTTTCCATCACAGCCTTTTCCACAAGACCGGTAATGCGGGCCAGGGTCAGCTTACCGTTTTCATCTTTCAGAGAATCATTCTCCGCCTTGGCTGCTTTCAGTTCATTTAAGGCCTGTGTTACGTCAGCCTCCGTCGCCGTTTCCGGCAGCCCCAATTGAAGGGCCAAAAGTTTCAGTTCCATTTCTTCTTTTGTTTTTGGGTTATTAATTAGTGGCAAAGGACAATCACCATCCCTTCCCAATGTGATTTGCTTCCCATCCTTCATCAGTACGATGGCATCATCATTGGAACCTACGTCCACCAGAGATACCTCATACAGCTTACTTCTGGTTATTGTCGGGCTGGTCTGCCCCTGCAGCAAATGTTCGGGCTGGTCACTCAGTTCCAGAATGTCTATCCCGGCGCTTACCATTCTCAGGCTACCGAACTCAAACTGTTTCTTGCATCTTTTACTGAGGTCGCTCGCTTCGTCAAACACCAGTTCCCCGGTTACCTCACCATTCTCCACCCGAAGATCCTTCACATAGCCAATCACGTTCCCGCGTTGGTGCATGTACAGTAGTACCGGGTTTCGGCAATACTGCTCCACACTCATGCCCGATGTCAGCACACGGCTGCCGTAGCTGTTCAGACTGTCGTTTGAAATTCTTACACGTTTACTCATTTTTACATGCCACGCCTTTATGCATTGGCGCTGCAATATTACGGAGCACACGCCGGGCAGCCAAAAATGTGTGCAACGGTTGCACACTTCTATGAAACCGTTGCACATTATTTTGGCTGCAAGCCGATAAGCGGACAATTTTGCGGATAAATCGGGCAGGTGCAAGGAATCTCCAAAGCCTGCCTTTAACCCTATTCTTTATTATATGACAAAGGCAGAAATTGAAAAAAAGAAATCTCTTGCACGTTCACTGTTCCTTTCCGGTATGGAGCAGACCGAAATTGCAGAGAAAGTGGACGTGTCACGCGTCACCATTTCAAAATGGTGCACAGCTGACGGATGGAAGGAGGCAAGGGCGGCTAAGAACGTCACCCGACCGGAACTGGTGAACAAACTGTTGCTTACCATTGACACACTTATCACACAGGTCAACGAATCAAACGACCCTGTACTCGTGGCTGGACTCGGGGACAAACTGGCCAAACTTTCAGCTGTCATCGAAAAGTTGGACAAGAAGGCCAATGTGGTGGATGTAATCGAAGTGTTCATGGCATTCTCCAAATGGATTGAATACCGCTCGACCATCGACCCGGAAGTGACTCCGGAACTGGTCAAGGCTATCAACAAGTACCAGGATCTGTATATCACCGAACAGATGGGCATAAAATAACAAGGTCATGGCAACAGCAGCGGAAAAGAAACAGGCATACGAACAGTGGAAGGAACACTGTAAAAGGGTACAGTCCATTACGGATACCGCATTGCTCGCTAACGAGACACCGGCACAAAGGGACAGGCGTATTTTGCGGCTGCAGGGTAACTATGCTGCGTTCTGTGAATATTACTTTCCCCACTTCCTCACCTTGCGTGATAAGACTACCGGGGAAGTCATACGCACCATACACAATGCACCGTTCCATAATGCAGCAGCGGCTAAAGTAAAAGGCACACCCAACCTGAAAGCGGTATTCATGTGGCCACGTGGCCATGCCAAATCCACACACATGGACATTTTTGTTCCGCTGTGGCTGATGTTCCAGCCAAAACGGCTCATCAACTTCATGGTGGTGGTCGGCAAAAGTGAGGACTCAGCCACGCGCCTGCTGGGAGATATTCAGGCAGAACTGGAGCACAACCAGCGTATCATTGCCGACTTCGGTAAGCAGCAGGGGAATGCCTCCTGGCAGGATGGGGAGTTCAAGGCGGCCAACGGGGTGAAATTCCTGGCTTGTGGACGGGGGCAGTCGCCGCGTGGCCTGCGCGACAGGGAAGCACGTCCGGACTACATCGTCATCGATGACCTGGATGACGACGAACTGTGCCGTAACGAGAAACGGGTACATGACATAACCGATTGGGTAAAAGAAGCCCTTTTCGGCGCACTGGACGTGGGACGTGGCCGCTTTATCATGGTCGGGAACCTCATTTCAAAAAACTCGGTGCTGGCAAATCTCACCAAGACCAAAGGGGTACATGTATCCGTCATCAAGGCCATAGACAGGAACGGAGAACCGGTATGGCGCGAAAAATGGACCAAAGAAGAAGCGCAGGAATACAGGGATTTCGTAGGTTACCGGGCATGGGAAAAGGAGATGATGCACAACCCCATCGTGGACGGCACTATCTTCCGGGCTGACTGGATACGTTTCAAGAAACTGCCCGGACTCTCCAAATATGAGATGTTGGTCTGTTATACTGACCCGTCTTTCAAATCGACCACTTCCAACGACTACAAGGCTTGCCGGCTTTGGGGCAAGATTGGAAAGGAACTGCACCTTATAGACTGCTACGTCCGGCAGGATACCGTTTCCGGAATGGTGCGGTGGCTGTACGACCTCTACGAGCGTACACGTGATACGGCAGCCGTGCAGTTCTTTATGGAAGCGAACTTCATGCAGGATGTCATCCTGGATGAGTTTGAGGCAGAAGGGAATCTGCGTGGATACCAACTGCCCATCATGCCGGACAAACGCAAGAAGCCGGACAAGCTCCAGCGCATCGAAGCGGTGTCACCATTATGGGAACGCGGTTTCGTATTCTACAATGAGAAGCTGAAAGAATCACCGGATATGCAGACCGGCATCGAACAGACCTTGGCACTGGAACGGGGAAGCCGTATTCACGATGACGCACCGGATGCAGATGAAGGGGCTATATGGATTTTACAGCGCAATTCAAGACAGGAAAGTTTTCAACCGGTGTTCGGTAAAAGACCGACCGCCAAAAATATATGGTAACATGATACAGCTGATTAAAAGAATGATTTTTGCATGCCGCTATAAACGTGCCGTTGCCCGTGCTTGCAAGTATGCCAGGCTCTACGGAAGAAAGTACTACGTCCTGTATATGGGTGGCAAACTGAAAGTAGTCCCCAAAAGGAATATCTGCGAACTCCTTCACCGTCACCGTTTCCGCAAAGGGACCACTATCCGGGATATAGAAAAAATGGCATTGTTCATCACTAATTAAAAGTAAGGCCATGTTCATTACAGAAGAAGATTACAAAGTTGTCATCGGAGAGGTTGCCTTGAAGGTCATCTCCCAGGTAAGCCCGAAAAACCGTGCCAATGCGGAAACGGTGGCTCTGGAGGAAATATCGGGCTATCTGAGGCTGAAATACGACTGCACGGCCATCTTCTCCGCACGGGACGAACAGCGGAACAAGCTCATCGTAACGTACGCCTGCGACATCGCACTCTATCACATGAGCGCGTCAATGCCGCAGAAAATGGGAAGCGAGGTGCGAAAGGAACGCTATGAACGTGCCGTCAAATGGCTTGAAGGCGTACAGGCCGGTAAAATTGTCCCCGATTTGCCATTGGCTGTCGGAGAGGATGGGTTGCCGTCCGGAAATTCATTTGTTTACAGCTGCCAGAAGCAGCTTCATCATAACTGGTAGGACTATGGATATTAAAGACTTTTTCAGCGGTATATTTTCCAATAAACCGAAAAACGTACTGCAAACGCCATACGGCAATTTCAATCTGGCCAAGGGAAAAGACATCAAACGGGTACAGAAAATGGTCATCGACCTGCAGCGCACCACCGATGCGCTCACCCGGAAGGACATCAGGAACTGGCGTGATGCCTGGCAGTACGCCATCAATGTGGACAGCCCCAGCCGCCAGCGCCTGTACGACATCTACCGGGATGCGGAAATAGACCTTCACCTCTCCGGGTGTGTGGAGCAGCGCAGGGGTTTTGTCATGGCACGCTCTTTCAAAATCGTGGATATGAAAGGGGATGAGAACAAGGAGGCGGTGCACTTCTTTGACCAGTCTTGGTTCAAGCAGCTCATGCGCTATGCACTTGATTCAATCTACTGGGGACATTCGCTCATCGAATTGGGAGACCTTTGCACTGACGGCGACGGCTGTATCTGTTATTCGGATGTGAAGCTTATTCCGCGCAAGCATGTCATTCCTGAGTACGGGCGTATCATTACCGACCTCGGACAGGACTGGACTACAGGTGTAGACTACCGCCGGCCGCCTTTTTCCGACTGGCTCATTGAGGCAGGCAGGCCTGACGACCTCGGGCTGTATCTCAAGGCAGCTTCACAGACTATCCCTAAAAAGAATATGCTGGCCTTTTGGGACACCTTCGGGGAAATATTCGGAATGCCCATGCGTATAGCACGCACCACTTCGCGCGATCTGAAAGAAATTGACCGTCTTGACAAGATGCTGCGTGAAGCCGGAACCGCTCTTTCCATGGTGGCAGGGATGGAAACCGAAATAGAATTTGTGGAAAGCGGCAAGGGAGATGCTTTCAATGTCTATGACAAGCGAATCGATCGTGCCAACTCCGAACTGTCCAAACTTATCATCGGGCAGACGATGACCATCGAGGACGGAAGCAGCCTCTCACAGTCTGAAACGCATCTTGAAGTGTTCCAGAACCTCGTGGAAAGCGACTGCGACATGCTGCGGAATATAGTGAACAACCAGCTCATTCCGCGCATGGTTCGTCACGGTTTCCCTGTCAAGGGACTGCGCTTTGATTGGGACTACTCCATTGACTACACACCTGAACAGCAGAAAGCCTACGAAGAAATGGTACTGCAGCACTACAAGGTAAAACCACAGTACTTTGAGGAAAAATACGGTATTCCGTGCGAGGAGAAGGAGCCGAAGGAAGAACCGGACCCGACAGACCCGAAAAAGAAGAAAGACGGCAAACAGGCTGAAACGCTGTCCCGTTTTTTCGACTGAGCCCCGATGATTATTCGGGGCTGCACCAGCGATATTCCCGGTTGTTGGAAAACAGGCTGCCCAGCCTGCAGGCAGGAAAAACGGAGGACATTGAAAAGATGGCCAAGGAATGGGCTTCAATAATCAAGAACAAAGAAGCCAGAAAAGATGCGGAGGATGCAGCCCGTATCATCTTGGAACATGGCATTAAACTTCCCAGACTGCTTAAAAAAAAAGGTGGAAAGACTTCCGGGGCGGAATACCGGGCACCCATGTTTGAGGGCGACGACGGTATTCTGTATTTCAATGAACTCCGTGAACGGGACTACAAATCGTACAAGGAAAAGAAAATGCGGTACCACTCAGGTGCACAGGATAACACGTTCCTTCATGAACTTGGTCACCACATCGACGCGCTGCTGGAACCCAAAGCTTACAGCATGGTAGAGCACCAATGGAACATGGAGAAGGTGAACAGGGAACTCATCGAAAAGGAACTGTCCAGATATGCCCTGGAGAACCGGGCTGAGTTTGAAGCCGAGCTGATCAGCGCTACACTCAGGGGAAAAACATTCTCCAAAGAGTTGCTGTCATATTCCAATCTGCATAATCCAGAGCAGAATGAAGGAATAGCAAAAAACCTGCTGCAGTATGCATCCGGAAAAGATATATGCACACCGGTTGACCTGGTACGTGAAAAGTTCGACCGCATGATGAAGGTACTGTTCCGGCAGGAAGGGGCCAACCTTGAAATAGGTATCCTGGCATCCGAAGAAGCGCAGGATTTTATAGAAACTCATTCTTCTGTCCTGAACGGGTCATTCCGGCAGGTGGAAATGTCCGAGGCCATGCGTAGGCGGCTGGAGCGTTCCAACTATGTATTCTCCGGGTTGAAGACGTTTCATGAACTGAATGAAGCCTTCCCATCCCTGTTGGATGAGAACGGCAATAGAAAGACGTTCGAACGCTTTTTGAATGATGTCCGGAAGATTGACGAAACATACAATTCAAACTATCTCCGGGCCGAATTCAACTTCGTACAGGCTTCCGCTGAAATGGCTGCCAAATGGGAACGGTTCATGCAGGATGGCGACCGATATTATCTGCAGTACCGCACGGCCGGGGATGCAAAGGTACGTCCCACCCATGCGGAAATGGCCGGCATCACACTTCCGGCTTCAGACCCGTTCTGGGCGGAATTCTACCCGCCTAACGGATGGGGCTGCCGTTGTTCCGTGGTCCAGGTGCGCAAATCCAAGTATCCGGCTACGGAACATGAAGAGGCCATGGCAAGAGGGGAGTCTGCCTTGGAACTTGACAAAAAGGGAATGTTCCGGTTCAATGCAGGCATGGAGCAAAAGACAATGCCCGACTATAACCCATACACCATCAAACGCTGTAAGGATTGCGATATGAACAACGGAAAGATGGAACTGGTCTTCGTGCCGGAAAATGAATTGTGCGCCGCATGCAAACTGGTAAGGACTTTGGCCAATGCTGATGCCAAACAGATAAAGAAACAAGCAAAACCATTACAAGGTACTGTTATAACCAATAGCGGATTCCCATTCCCGGTAAACATATCAAAACGCACGCTTCAGGAATGGACCAACCAACCATACAAGTTCTACCATGAAAAGAACATCATGCTTCTTGACATAAAGAAAGTGTTTGCCAAAGCCAGATACCTGGGAACAGCGGATAACCACAAAGGTATTCCACACCTCATACAATCGCACATTTTCGAGACTGAAGTAAGAGGTGAAAAAGCACTGATAATAGTTCGGGAATACGACTGGCACGAATACACGCTGCACAGTCTTTCAGAAGGAGGTGAGTTATACAAACATATAAAAAAGAAAGAATAGCGAAAGACGCAAGCTCCGGGAACTACAATCCCGTTCTGAACATCTAACACTATTCCTCACTGCAAATATACAAAACAATTTTTAAAATCAACTCGTTATGAACAAAATTATCGAATTTCTCAAACAAAGCAACCGCTGCAAACACCTTATTGGCGGTTTGTTGGTAGGCCTTTTGGCCTTCAACCCTTGGACAGCACTCTATGCTGCAACTGTTGCCGCATCCTGCCTGGAACTGAAAGACAAACTGAAAGGCGGTTTTTGGGACTGGATAGACTGGTCTCTTACCGTAATCGGCAGCTTATTGTCCGCCCTATTTTGGTGGATAGTATAATGCTTTAACTCTTGTTACTTGTTAAATCATTAGCTTTGTGCACTTTGCAGATATGGGAAAAGCCCAAATGAACAATTACATTGAAAGTTTGGAAAAATCTTAAAAAGCCCCCGGCCCGTTAAATAGTCGTCTCACTTACCATTTAAACAAAAAGCACCTCTTACCGGCACGACCGGGGGCAGATACCCTCGTTCGCCAGTAAGAGGCTTTTTATGTAAGCGTTATTTCACGCAATGATAAGTGAGACAATGCAAATGTACAAAATTTAACTGAAATGAAAGTAATTGAGATACTAAAATTGAACAGAGAACTTTTAAAGGCATGCTATAACATAGGCATACACCCCGATGACGTGCAATATATAGAACTATATAATGAATATAACAAGCTGCAAGCCAATGGAGAAAAAATATCCTATATCGTAGCTACGCTTTCCAACCGATATGGGATCTGTGAACGAAAGGTGTATGACCTTATCAAGCGTTTTAAAACCGACTGTAATTTATATGCAGTGTAATCAGGCCTCTTTCCCATTAAAGGCAAACTCCCCTACCCTACCTTTGTATCGCAATAAAGAACAATCACATCATGAACAAGTATTATCAAATCTTAGACAAGGTGCTTTCATCCGGAAAGATGCAAAGCAATAAGAAAGGGAACATTCGCTATCTGCTGAACGAACAGATGACTCTGCTCCCTGCAGACCTTCTTGATATATTCGAGGGGCATACCATAGCGCGGAAGAAGTTAAAAAGCGAATTACAGCTATTTATGCAAGGTGAGCGTAACGTAGGAAAATACAGGGAAGCCGGAATCAACTGGTGGGACTACTGCGGCTCCATCCTCGTAAACAGCTACCCCACTTATTTGGAAAAACTGCCACCACTCATCGAACGTATAAACAAGGAAAAACGAAGCAGTAAAAACTATGTACTCTTTCTTGGTTCCACAGGAACAGAAAGCAACCAGGCTCCATGCCTTAGTCTCGTTCAGTTCCAGATAGAGCAAGGGGCACTGGTCATGACCGCCTACCAGCGCAGCAGCGATGCGAATTTGGGATTGCCTGCGGATATTTACCATTTATACCTAATATCAAGGCAGATTGAGTTGCCGCTAAAATCCATCACCCTGTATTTGGGAAATGTGCACATTTACGAAAACAATATCAGCAAGACAGAACAGCTGCTTGCTGGCAATGAAAATGTAAAATTTGAATTGAACGTATGAAAAAGATGTATCTGTCAGCCCCTCTCCCATTTGTCGGGCAAAAGCGCATGTTCGCCAAGGAGTTCATGAAAGTGCTGGAGCAATATCCGGATGGAACATTGTTTGTTGACCTGTTCGGTGGCTCCGGATTGTTGTCTCACATTACCAAATCCCTCAAGCCCCACTCTACTGTTATCTATAATGACTTTGATAACTACCGCTTCCGCATGAAGCACATTCCGCAAACGAATCAGCTGCTTGCTGACATTCGCACAATAGTGGGAAATTCCGTACCACGTCATAAAATCATTAAAGGGGAACTGCGTGAACGAATATTAAGCCGCATCGAGCAGGAAGAAAAAACTACCGGATATGTGGATTTCATTACCCTCTCCTCCTCTATTTTGTTTTCCATGAAATACAAACTGTCTGTTCAGGATATGCGGAAGGAGGCTCTGTACAACAATATACGTAAGACCGGCTACCCGGAATGTACGGACTATCTTGAAGGGTTGGAAATCGTATCTTGCGATTACAAGGAAGTGTTCAACCGGTATAAAGATATTCTTGGGGTAGTATTTCTTGTTGATCCGCCCTATCTGTCCACTGACGTAGGAACCTATAACATGTACTGGAATATGGCCGACTACCTGGATGTGCTGAATGTACTGAAGGGGCATTCATACGTATATTTCACTTCCAACAAATCTTCAATTCTGGAGTTATGTGAATGGATAGGTAGAAATAGGGATTTGGGTAATCCTTTTGAAAACTGCACAAAGGTAGAATTCAATGCTCACATGAATTACAGCTCTTCTTACACGGATATGATGCTTTACAAGAAAGAGGCCGCCTGATGGCGTTTACTTTGCCTGTATTGAATAGAAAAGCCGCAGACGGTAATTTATACGTCCACGGCTTTTCTGTTTAATACAGGCGGCTATTACAGCCGCTTGATAGCCACACACTGATACACCTCAATACTTTCCACAATATCCTCATGGTTGTGATTCGTATCACTCTCCACCAGGTCCAGTTCCAAAAAGGTTTCCCCGCTCAATCCGGCAAGCTGTGCATGAATCAGTCCGGGCAGGTCAAACACCTTCAGCGCATCCTCCTGCAGCTCGCTTCCCTCAGCACTCGAACCTTCCCAATCTGTCACGATGTGCAGTTTAATCAAAGGTTCTGCCCGGTACTCCACACCGGGAACAATCGCATTCCACTGTATAGGGCAGAATTCCACAAAGACAGCCGGACGCTCCCAGTTCTCTTCCTGTTCGATGAATTCCACGTTGTGGTTCCACAAGTCTATGTGCTTGATAAGGTCAATGGCCTTCAGTTCACGGCAAAGCAGCCGGTAAAGTTCTTTTCTCATTTTCTTATAATGTCATATTCTATGGTGAAATACTCTGTGAGGTTCTCTTCTACAATCTCACGGACGGCTTTTTCCACTTCGGGCGATGTGCCGAGGAAACGGCGGCGGGGTATCTTGATGGTGCTCCCTGCTTTCTTTAAAGCCATGAACATCCAAAAATCGGCTTCTGTATCAAGCCGGGCGTTTCGTTTATCTTTCCGCAGCCTGCCGTCTTTCCTTCGCCCGAACGCCCCGGTAGCCTCATAATACTTATGCCAGAAGAAACGCTTCATCCGCCCCGTTACCACTATTTCACCGCCATCATTGTGAATGGCCGCATAGGGCAGAGAGGTAAAGAAGGTGATGCTGTGTTCCGTAGTCCGGCTTCCGATACTTTTCCGAAGCGCCCCGGTATCTGTCAGTATGGCTCTGCCTTCATCCCGGATAGGGCTTTTCCTACGCTGCCATTTCTCACTGAAAAAAGCCTGCCGCTCAAAGTTCTTGTCAAACTCATCGCTCATTTCCACCTGAATGTCTTTCAGTATCCGGGCCACTACTTTTTTTACATCTTCGTTCATTCCCAGTCAAAGTTAAATTTCAATTGTACCGTATCGTCCGGCAAATCATTTTTAGGGTCTGCGGACGCTTTAAGCATATTGTAGAATGTACGCTCGCTAATAGCATACACAGGATATATGTACCGCCGCCATATTTCACGGTTCGGTACACCGTGACTGGCATAATGGTCATATATCCTGTTTACTTCTGTTACACGCTTCTGATAACTGACTCCGTGCCGCTTTCCCATATAGGCTTAATCGTTCATAGACGGTTCTACTTTAGGTTTATAGGGCCGGATGTCAAGCGTCATTTTCGTACTTACCGTTACCCGGCCACTTCCTTCACACTGTTTGCAGACTTCCTCAACGGTTTCAGTTTTCTTGCTCCTGAAGAACCGCGAAGGTGTTTCCACTACTTTCTTCACCTTGCCTGTACCATGACAAGCACGGCACAGGGCTATTTTCGGAGATTTCTCCACTTCTTGTATCATGGTTCCTTTTTTATGATTCTGTCATTCCCAGTGGAATAGGTTTCCACATTCCGTTTTCGTTCTTGATTTCAGCACGGATGAACTGTTTGCTCACTTCCGGCTGGTAGGCTTCCTCAATGATGCGCACACCTTCAATGAAACGGTCATCTCCGGTTTCCATGGCCACTTTGCGAAGCTGCACGATGCGCGAAGCCTTCAGCGTACCCTTGGCATCACGGGCCAACAGGCGAAGCACCATGCTCACCAATGCCTTGGTCTTTTCATCTTTGGCCAGACCTTCGATATATTCCTTCACAATGGCTATACCGTCCTCCACGGTGTCACGGTAACCGTCGGTCACATACACACCTAGCGTGATTCGTTTGTCGCCTTCACTGTTCGTAAAGGTATGGCTGCGCTGGTCATCCTTCACCTTGGTCTTGAAAAGGTCTGCCTTCATTTCCAGAATGGTTTTGAAGTTGTCCATCACGGTCTGCTTGCTTGCCTTAATCTGCTCACTGATGCCCAGCAGCACCGGGATGGAGTTGGCTATCTCCTCATCCACCATCTGTTTGTACATTTCGCGGTCATTCTTGGCTTTTTCCTCTGCCGCTTTCTTTGCTTTTTCTCTCTGGAAGGCTTCAAATTCCGCCTTTTCCTCTGCCGTCATTACCACGGTCGTTTGTTTCATTTCTTCCATGATTCTTGTCTTTTGGGGTTATTGGTTTTTATAATCCTGCATTTCAGGTTCGTCTTCCATCAGCATTGCCTCTCCGTTGGCGTATGCCCAGTCAGCCAGTTCGCTATAAAACTCGGCTGCATCTTGCTTCTCCATGTCAGAGGAAAGCAGGCTGATTTCCTTTTTCAGATTCTCTAAAATCTTTGCGTTTCTATTTTCCATATCCTATCAGTTTGCCGGAGCATCAGGGTCAATCTGAATGAGTGATACCACGCTCACGGAGTTAATCGTTTGCTTTTCTTTCTTGGGCTTCAAGCCGCCTTTCCGTTGTATGGACCGAAGCTTTACCGCCAGTTCCTCCAGTTCGTCCACCGTAATCTGTCTAAACGCCTTGCCGGCTATTCGGGGATTACTGCAGAAGTCATTGATACGTGCCCAGTCAGATGTGTCAATTCCAAGTTTCTGCATTAGGTTCAGACAGAGGCTCCGTTTCCGCCGCAGCTCTTCACGCAGTTTCTGCCGCCATTCATCTTGCCCGGTCAGTTTCTCTAGAGCAGTACAACAGGCTTCATACTCCTTGGCTGTCATTTCCTTCAGACTGTCCGTCCGGTTCCACGTGTACTGCAGCACAATGCTTTTCTTGAATTCTTCCCGGTCTCCTGTACAGGGCAGCTTGTTGAACAATGCGTAGAACCGGGCGAAATTGGTTACTTCCTGTGCCATCTTGATTGTATTAGCCAATTAATAATTGAAATCCCTTTTCCGTAATATACATATCCTCACGCTCTATCCACGGTTCTCTCAAATCATCATCTTCTTCTTTGGAATCCGAGAAATTCAAACGAAGGCTGTTTTCAAGGCTGCAATCTATTTGTTCCTCTATGTCAGCAATGCTTACATCTTCAGGAACTGTTCCTCTAAACTTTACAAGTACCGTAATTTCTTTTGCCATAATTCAATTTATCATTTATTGTTTTCTTTCTTCGTTACTTCATATCCCTTGTCTTTTAAATACGTTGCCACATAATCATCATCGCCAAGGTCATTTAGCACATCAAACAGATAGCCTTTTACATACTCCGCAACAGCGTGTGCGGATGCGTATTCAATATTTTCAGAGACAAACTCAACTTTCTTGGTTCTACCCAGTCCACGGAAAACTTTTTCAATATCATTCATAATTCTACAATTTAAAGGTTATTCAAACAATACTTTAATGCCACACGAACTGGCCACGTCAAGTTCCAGTTTGGCTCCCTTGCTCAGTTCCCAGTCCTTCAGCATATAGATATAGTCACAAGCCAGCAACAGGGCAATGTCGGCCCGCATGTGGACTCTCCAATGAGCTTCATCCGGCAATCCGTTCCTGAAAGGGTTTACAGGGTCATAGCCTTGTGCCTTCAGTTCCTCCTCGGCACGGCTGAAGGCTTCCTTGCGCTCATCCATGTCATAGTGCGCCATAGCTCCGCTGATATACACTTTCCCGGCACCGGTCGCTTCACCACGTTGAAAAGCCTTGTGTCGTTCCCACCGTTCCGGAACGACCACACTGTTGTTGCACGATTGGCAGCAGCAGCCTTCTTCTTTCACCGGGAACGGATTGTATCCGTAGCCCTCATACTCTTTGCCGCAGATGCAGCACACTTTCTTTTCTTCTTTCTTTTCCATCACTTCAAATCTTTTTAATGTTTACTTTACAACTTGGATTCCATATCAGCACATTACGTGCAAACAAGACATCACCCGTTTCTATTACGACATGACCGGGCGTTTTCGCTCTTCTCACTTTTAAGTCGCTTTGGATGTTTCGCTCCAGCCAGTCATCCAATACAGCCCGGCTGGTATTTCCGTCCAGCAGTATCTGGAACACTTCAGTTCCGGTGTAGCTTTCAAAAGCCTTCTCGTTATTATCCATAATCACTTTGGTAAATTATTACTTGTTTGAATGATTCCGTCTTCCCATACCACATAATAGCTTCCCGGGTCTCCAATGGCGCGTCCTTGACAATAAGCTTTATAACCGACCACCCGAATCTTCATATCACAGATATATTTCAATCTTACTGCACCGCCACCCATCGGCTGGCTTTTCTTTTCCTGGCTGATCCAGATGAAACATTTCTTCGGAAAGGTTTCCATCAGTTCCACAGCCTGCGGATAATCCCATCCGGCCACCTGAAAGGAATCGATGATGATAAACTTCGGGCTTTTCGGTTTTTTCAGTCTGGCAATCACTTCCTCCAGACTGCCTTCTGTCACCACGCGAAATTTACCCTGCACCTCATTCATCTTCAGATAACCCATACGCCGTTGGAAGCTTTGGTTGATTTTCTCTTCGTAACTCATGTACAGCACCGTCCCATAGTTGCACAGTTCCTTTCCAAGTTGCATCACAAAGCTGCTTTTCCCACTGGCACTGGCACCGCTGATGAACCACGAAGCGTTCTCTGCCGGGAACCCGAAAGGTTTGCTCCATTTCTCATCCCACGGCAGAGTAACCCATTTCTTGGCGGCTATTTCCTTCGGACTGTACGCACGCTTCATTATTCCGCTGTCATTTTAAGTTTCTCAATCTCGGTATAGACTCTTCTCAAACCACCACGTGTCTTCCGTACAATCTGGACTATATCAGCCCCTGCAGGAGCATTTACCTTGGCTACAATACGTGCCTGGTTGTTCAAGAACTGTTCACGCTCCTTTCCATCATCCGGAGTCACCTTGCTGTACCGATCACCATAACGGCTCAACATTTCGGTATAGCCCACCTTCTTACATTCTATGGACCGGTTGATTTTCTCTTTCAATCCGTCTGCCCCCATCATATACCAGGCGCAGCAGCGCTCAGTGGCATTCCATAAGGCCTTCAGTTCCAGGAAAGCTTCATACTGCAGGTCGCCTGCTTCATCGAGGATGATAAGCGGGGTTTCCATCGAACGGAGGTAATATACCAGGTCTTCATACACATCAGAATACTTTCCCTTGCTGTCCACACCAAACTCTGCAGCAATCTTGCGTACCAACTTCAATTTTGTCTTTACCTGCGAGCAGTCGATATAAACGGCATTCTTGTGGCTTTGCACATAATAACGTGCCGTGAAAGTCTTGCCGATATTGGGCATGTCGCACAGGATGCCCGACAGGCTGGACTGCTGTGAGAACTCCAGCTGGGCAGTGATATATTCAAAGGTCGGGGTCTTGGCTGCTTTCCATTCCATTTCACCACGGAGGTTCACCCCTAATTTACGGGCAATGCTTATCCAGTTGGCATCGCTCAGGGCTTTGTCTGTCTGTCCGTTCTTGATTGCACTGTACACAGACGTACTAATGCCCAAAGAAGCAGCATGCTTGGCATCACTGGGATAGTTCGCACGGTTGGCGGCTATCGCTGCTAAAATCTTCTGTTTTTGCGCTTCTGTAATCATAATTCTAACGCTGTTTTAATGTTGTTCTAATTCTATTCTTACATGTCACTGATGGCCCTCATTGCCTCGCTTATTCCGGAGTGCCATTCATAATCTGATTCCGGATCTGCCGACAATTCGGCTGGCAAATCATTGGATAGCTCCACCGGGGGAAGTTCCAGTTCCTCTTCCGGGTCATCTGTTGGCTGATCCAGTGTACCAGTGCCCACCTTGCCGATGGCATGGTCATTGAGGTATTTGCTGAAATGACTTACAATCTTAGCCTGCTCTGTATAGGCAGCCCGGTCTTCTTCGGTCTGTTCTGCCATCACCCGGTTGTAAGTCACTACTGGACGAACCTTGTCAAGGTAGCGGTCGTTCTGGAACAGGAAGACATCCGTAGGCTTACCCTCTTCATCCGGCAGGTAGTAGGCCGTCACCTTGCGGTTGTTTGGTTCCAGCTGCTCCAGCACTTCCGGACCGCTCAGCCACCAATCTGCATTTGCCACACGTACTGTGGAATTTCTACGAATACTGGTCTCTACCTTTTCCCCGATATATCTGCTCAAAGTCAATTTATCAAGCGGTCGAAGGGTCGGATTGATTTTGGCTACGAGCACATCCCAACGGGTCATTCCGGGATATTTCTTTTGGTTGGGATGAAGCGAATTGTTCCATTCTTCACAATCGCGACGGTCATCCGCCACAAGCTCTTCAAACGTATAATATTTTCTGTCTTCCCAGGTGTGGTTACTGCTGTCGCTCACTTTCTTCTGGTCTACCCGCCGTGCACCTTTGTTATGCCAGCGGCCAACGGCTTCATGGTTCTTATGTGCTATGGTTGTCTTGAACGCACCGTTCAGAGCTTCAGCATATTTCTCCTGTGAGTTCTGTGGGGCGCAGAAATGCACAAACTTAAATACCTCACCTGTCTTCAGGAATCCTTCTTTATACTTGCTCATCAAATGCTGCTCTACCTCTATACCGGAAGGAATACCCCATCCGTTGCGTTCGATGAGCCGGAACATATCACGGAAACAGTCCACTACCAAGGCATCATCCTTATCCCGTCCGTAGGCCAACCCGATACGGCATTGACTCACCGCATCATAGGCATAATAGGCATGCACATACTCACCGCCCTTCATTCTGCGCGGCAAATCCACGTCATCCATCGTAATTTGTGACAAAGAGAACTCCCCGCCATGACGGTGCATGTGCGGCATTTGCTCATGATAGAACTCCATACGTCCACGCAAGGCTTTTTCTATCAGCAGCTGGCTTGCCGGGTTGTTCAGAATGTTCCGGATAGTGCTTTCGCTCAATTCTTTCGGTTCCCCGTTCTTGTCCGTAAAATCTTCCGGATTGAATATCTCTCCTGTTTCCAGATCCCATACTTCCAGTTCACCGCATACAAACGACAGATACATTTCATGCACATCGCTGTTGTATGGTTGGTTGGGAAGTACTTTCAAACTCATCACCAGGCGTTCGTCCATGTAAGTCACCTTCCGTTTGTTCTGGTTGCCGAATTTTCCGGTTATCAGACATTCGTAACCGTACTGCTTGTATTCGTTCACTTTCTTGCGGAAGCGCAGGGTACTGGCAGGAAGGTCATGACCAAAGTCTTCGCGTAGGGTCTCGATGGTAGTGGCCATCATGTCCCAGTTATATTTTTCACCCATCAGTTTACGGTAATCATTGCTTCTGTTATAAAGCTTGATACAAGTATTCAACACGGAAGCATTCACCGCATATTTTCGGGCAAGTTCGTCTGTAGCTCTGTTGCTGGAAGAATGGGAAGCCCAATCCAAAAAATAGGCTACTGCAGCCTGATCCAGCACATAGTTTGATAGTATCCAGTGGCGAAGTGCCTGCTCTGTTCCACCGGGATTGTCTTCCTTCACCCGTTCCAGGCACTCGGTAGGCAGACTATTGAGGGCGACCAACGCGCAATTTCCAGCAGCACCTCCACCACGACGCACCACCTTGATACGGCCACGGTTCACCCAGTTCCTGTAGCAGGATTCGGTGATATAGCCGCCATCTATGAGCTCACGTGCAGAAATACACTGTATGTTACCGTAATACACCAACATAGCCGCCTCCTATCTCAATGCCGATGCAAACGCTTTAATGTAGTCAATCTCCGAAACCATTACATGCTCAAAGGTTTTCACAGTCTCACCTTTGAATATTACCTGGCCGCTACCATCCTTACGGTCAAGCTCTATCAGAGCACCATTGGGACAGTACAGACGAGACACTTTGTCATAGTCGTGGAATACCTCTACCTCCGGAATAACAACCATTACAATACCACCACGGTCCATGGCCAACTTACGGATCTTTGCAGAAAGTTCGGAGTTGCCACGACGGTCATCAAACCGGATAGCATTATAAACAGTCTTCTCTGTCACGTTGAGTGCCTTTGCGATAAAATCGCGGTCAGCTTTCGTAATGTGAATGTACCTCTTGTTCATATCTCACTTATTTTAATAATTAATATTGGGGGAGTCCGGGGAATCGAACCCCGGCGCAAGAACCATGCACTCCCGTGTGTCTTTCCACACCGTCACCCGTCTCTTAACGCCTTCCGGGTTGTCACGCTGGGTTATCCTGAATCTATTTGCCTTGTTCCTCTATCATCGAAAGGACAACCTTTCTGTCTTCATCCCAAAGCGGAAGCCCCAATTCGATGGTCCGTTTCACCACTTCCACCTCACCGGCCAGCCTTACCGCTTGATTGCGGAAATCGGTATCTTCATACGCATGCGCCTTGCCTATCAGGAAGTCGGTCAGGTTGCCGATAACTTCCTTTTGACGTTCACATTTCATCTCATAGTTCAGCACCCGTACATGGACTTCGCGGATAATCCGGCTGTCCCCGTGTTTCTTGAAATCTTTGCAGAACTCATCCTTGTTCATCGAAGTGTTCAGATAAACCGCATGGATGTAATCAAAATCCTCTGCTGTAGGGGCTATCCCCGTCCGTTCCATAAATTCTTGTTGTGTCATAATCCTTATGCTTTTAGTTTTCTTCTATATGTATCATGTCCAATATGTTATCGGTCTTCATGCTGTTGACGGCCAATATCGCTTCTATAATGCCGTTGTCCCTCATCCATCGCCGTGCCCGGTTGACGGCAGACTGCTTGCTGCTACCGTCTGGGATGAAAGCTCCCAAATCATTGTAATTTTCGTCTGTCAGTTCAAACCAGTATCGTTTCATTTTCTTTAATCCTTAAAATTCGCTAATCACACGCCTTTTTTGTATATTTGACGCGGTGTTCCTTTTTGAACACGTTGCAAATATACAGAAACTCTGTATTAAAACAAAAATTATTTCAGAAATTATGGATTTACTAAATGAAATTCTTTCAAAAGAACACATTAATGACCGCTTTATTGAGGCTGTATATCTTGTATTAAACACTAAAAAGGCATCAGACAAAGCCACTTTAGCAGAAGCACTAAAATGCAAGCCTTCTAAATTTTCAGAAATTCTGAATGGAAGAATGAAAGCTGGCATTGATATGGCTGCTTATATATGTGAATATTTTGATATATCGCCTGATTGGCTTTTATTAAGTAGGGGTGGCTATTTCCGCACAGCTCCAACTCCTTCAATTTTTATTTCAGAAGGACCCGGATCTACAGAATACAAGCAGCATATTCAAAACTATCGAGATTACCTAAGCCACCAAGCAAATGACACCAAGTCAGAAACACTCTTAACGCTCATCAAGGATAAAGACCAAACAATACGCAATCAAGCAGAAGAGATAGGCAGGCTTAAAGAACAGATTCGCCAAATGACAATCGAAAAGGAAAAACATGTATCGGATGCGCCCATTTCCGGTACTGCAAATGTCGGGTAGGCGGATTTACAATAACCATACACCGATGATGGGAAACGAAGCGCACCCCCTATCATCCCCCATGATGCCCCCCCTTCCAAGTAATCCCCTCCCCTACCTTCATATACGGGCATAAAAGCACTGATGTTAGGGCATTTAAAAACTAAAACGTGAAAAATGATAGGTTTTTAGGGGGGGGTATCAAATAAAAAACAAGGGGTATTTTTGAAATTGTAGTATTTTAGCACGTCTGTATCGCACACCGCCAAAACCCTATTTTGAATATCCAGTTCTATAAAAGTGAATATCCACTTTGAATATCCACCTGAATATCCAGCGTCAAAAAAGAGCCATTTAAACATAAAAAAAGGGGAGGTATAACCACCTCCCCATACCGGATTATTCTAAAGCCGCTTTTATCGCGTTTTTAGCCGCTTATTATTCATCTGATACATTCCCACTACGCCCGCAAGAAATGAGCGTAGATTGCTTTATTATAGCCTTTTTTGTGCATATAGTGCCATTCCCAGATAATCCTGCATGCAGCAAATAATTCTTCGTTGCACCCACCTGTTCAGCTGTAAAAACGGTATAAACCGCCGAAATACTGCTGAAATACCAATCTTTCCGCTTTGTTCCTTCTATTCCGTGCGTCAAATGCACATGTATTACCTTTGCCATAACTAATAATATTTTGTCGCAAATATACCAAATAACTATTATATGGAATATTTTAAGAAGCACTATATCAAATAATCGGGCACAAAAAAAGCAGCCGCAGCTGCCATGCACTCCCCCACCCGAATCAACCATGTAAGCCCTATGTAAACCCAATTAAACTTATCTGCAAATCTGTATGCCTAAAAAGCATCTAAATGTAGCTGCGAATTAAACCCACGTAAACGTTTCGTTTTGCAGAGCCATCCACTCATATATTGCACAACCTTTTGTATATCAATAGGTTTAAGCCCTTTTCCGTCCAACCCTCAATATACATTTCGTTCTGTGCCCCATACATGATTCAGCTGTTATTACCCCTATAAATTCCATCTTTCAACTGTCGAGGTTTCGGCTCCGCTTTTACATCCGAAGCGGGGAAAGGGGTTCGTATATCTTATACGGAATACGAACGGGGCAATATGTATTTTATAAGGTGGAATTTGCGGACTTCAGAACTAAATACAAGATTTAATTAAACTTTTTCTAACAATTAATTGGCATTTGGTAAAATTTAGCATATATTTACAACGTTAACAACACCGTTACTTGATAAGTAATTCCGGCTTATAATCCTGCCCTATATTCTGTTTCATTTTTCCATTTACATTTTCTAACGGAAGCTATCAGTTGCCTGTTTGCCTTATCGACCAGCTCATTGCCGAAAGGCTTGAGATAGGTTTCCGTCACCCGCAGGGACGAATGCCCCAAAGCCTGACTGATAATCCCCACCGGCTGTCCGCTATGGAAAGCAAGTGTAGCCCATGTGTGCCGGGCCGTGTATGAGCTGACCCGTACACCGGGCAGCAAGCGGCTCATCACCTGCCCCAACTTGCGATTGAAATGCCGAAGGGCATCCTGATAATTGCGGTACGACTGCCAGCCGTCCCGTATCCTCGCATCGAGTATGGGGAAAAGGTAGGGCGATGCAGAATGCCTGTCGGCGTACTTCGCTATCAGCGCAAGAGCCTCACGGGGAATGCGTACCGTTATCGGCTTATCCGTCTTATGACGGCTGTAGGTTATCCTGCCATCCTGCATATCGCGCTTGCGCAAATGGGCAAGGTCGATAAAAGGCATGCCGCGGAGCAAGAACATCAGCAGAAAATAAGCAAGTACCGCCTGCTGCTGCGGAGAAAGACCGGAAAGGTCGGCTTCCAGCAACTGTTCCATCTGGCGGGCAGTGAGCGCACGCTTGGTCTGCGACACCACACCGGTATAGACATCATCGAAGAGTCTCGGATTGTGTTCCGCCGTGCCGGGCGGCATCCAACGGTTGTAAACGGCACGCAAAGTACGCATGTAGGTGGATATGGTGTTCTGCGTCAGTTTACGGAGCAACATCCACTGTTCGTACTCTTTCAGGCGACCGGGTGTGAAGACTTCCTGCATCGGCATGGAGCACTCCTCCTCTCCATTGTCGGAAAAACGGATGAAAGAGCGGAGCGTACAAGTATAAATATGTACTGCCGGCGGCTTCCTGTCACGCCTTAGTTCTTCAATCACTTTCATCATGTAGGCAGACAAATCCGTTGTGCCCACATCTTTTGTTTCTACTTCATTCATAAATCTGCTTTATTAGTTTTTTACGCAATATACGAACGAACAATCTTTCGCAAAGAGTGTTTGAAAGACTATTATTCCAACCTAAACGAAAAACTTAATATATGAAACAAATCTTACTCATCATCTTCTTGGGAGCAAGTGTTTCCGCAACGGCGCAAACCCTCTCCCTGAGCTTCGATGATGCCCTTCGGCAGATGCAGCAGGGAAACCGAAGCCTGAAGATAGCCGACAAGGGTATCGAGACCGCACGGACGGAACGTGACAAACTGAACGCCCTTTGGTATCCGAGCCTGCAAGGTGCGGGCACATTCGTACACCTGTCCGAAAAGATAGAAGTGAAGCAACCGTTGTCGCAATTTACCGACCCTGCCAAAGACTTTGTTCACAACCTCGTACCGGACGACCAATTTATCAGCAGTATCCTCGACCAGATAGGCAGCCACACCCTCGCCTTTCCGCTCGCACCCCGTAACCTCACCACGGTAGGTCTGACCGCCGAATGGATCGTGTTTTCCGGCGGAAAGCGCATCCGTGCCGGAAAGATAGGAAATGCAATGATTGACATCGCCCGCGAGAACCGCGAACAGACAGACGCCACGCAGCGTGTCCTCTTAGCAGAAAGCTATTTCGGACTGCGTCTGGCACAAGAAGTGGTGCGCGTACGCCAAGACACCTACAACAGCCTGAAACGTCATTACGAAAATGCCTTGAAACTGGAAGCCGCCGGAATGATAGACAAGGCCGGATGCCTCTTTGCGCAAGTGAACATGGACGAAGCGCAACGCTCGCTGGAAGCCTCGCAAAAGGAAACAGCCGTTCTGCAAAACGCTTTGCGTACGTTGCTCAACATAACGGATACTTGCAGCATACAGCCCGTTTCCCCGCTTTTCATAAACGCCGTGCTACCTGCAAAAGAGGAGTTCCTGCAAACCATGCAAACCGAAAACTATACCGTCAACCAATTGCAGTTGCAATCGCATATAGCCAAACAACAGCTCCGTATCGAACAGAGCGGCTACCTGCCGGACATCGCCGTATTCGGCAAGCAGACGCTATATGCCCACGGCATCCAAAGCAACCTCATCCCCCGCACCATGATAGGAGTAGGATTCACCTGGAATCTCTTTGACGGTCTGGCACGGGAAAAACGGATACGCCAATCCAAGATAGCCCAACAGACCCTCTCCATAGGGCAGGAAAAAGCCAAAGACGATTTAAGTGTGGGTATCGACAAACTCTACACGCAGATGCAGAAAGCACAGGATAATGTTCGTGCCCTGAACACAACCATCGAACTGAGTGAAGAGTTAGTGCGCATCCGCAAGAAATCGTTCACTGAAGGCATGGCAACAAGCACCGAAGTAATAGATTCAGAAACGATGCTGGCAACCGTACGCGTGGCCCGACTGGCAGCCTATTACGAGTATGACGTGGCGTTGATGAATCTGCTGGCGCTTTGCGGCACGCCGGAAGAATTCGGGAAACTTAGTAATTTGAGAGTTGAGAATTAAAAATTGAGAAACAGGCTGTGCAATGAGGATTACACGGAAAACTCAGATTTTCCTTATTTCGTATAATCCGTACCTAAAAAGAAACATCAAGTGTATTTGGATACACCGTACTTTATAGTTTATACTTAAATTAAATGAATATCAGCAATAAAACCATCAGCATCGCATTCATCGTCGTATTAATCGTTACCGTAGGAGTATCGGTTATCGGAATGTCACTTATGAGCCGGCAGCCAATGGTGCTGCAAGGGCAGGTAGAAGCCACGGAGATACGCATCAGCGGAAAACTGCCGGGGCGTGTAGATTCTTTCCTCGTACAAGAGGGAGATTGGGTAAAAGCGGGTGACACGCTCGTTGTCATCAACAGTCCCACTATCGAAGCCAAATACCGTCAGGTAAATGCTTTGGAACAGGTGGCGCAGGAACAGAACAAAAAGATTGATGCCGGAACGCGCAGGCAGATTATCGCTACAGCCTTGCAGCTTTGGAATAAGACGCAAAGCGACCTGACGCTTGCCCAAACCACCTATCAGCGCATCCTCACCCTTTATAAAGACAGTGTGGTTACTTCGCAACGAAAGGACGAAGTAGAAGCCATGTACAAAGCTGCACAAGCTGCCGAACGCGCGGCATACCAGCAATATCAAATGGCTGTGGACGGCGCGCAAAGCGAAGACCGCGCAGCCGCACGTAGCCTTGTAGATGCCGCACGCAGCACGGTGGATGAAGTTTCCGCCCTTCTTGTAGACTCCAGGCTCACTGCTCCCGAAGACGGACAGATAGCCACTATCTTCCCCAAGCGCGGCGAGCTGGTGGCTCCGGGCACGCCTATCATGAGCCTGGTGGTGATGAGCGATGCACACGTAGTCCTGAACATCCGGGAAGACCTGATGCCACAGTTCAAAATGGGCGGCACTTTCAAAGCGGACATTCCTGCCCTCGGCAAGAAAGACATAGAGTTCCGCATCTATTACATCAGTCCGCTGGGAAGTTTCGCCACTTGGAAATCGACCAAGCAGACAGGCAGTTACGATATGCAGACGTTCGAGATACATGCACGACCTGTACAAGCGGTGGAAGGGCTTAGACCGGGAATGTCGGCAATCGTAAATAAAGTATAAAAAGGAAAGAAGGGAAACCGGACAATCTTTTTCAGACATAAGAACAAAAGAACATATTCATGATTATAACATATGCTAATGTTTTCTTATTTGTTCTTATGTCTAAAAAATCCGTCATCACCCTATTTGAAAAAAGTCTGTCATCACCCAAGTCGATACCGTTCAGAGTTGAAGCGCCAATCATCTCACCATACAAATTTCTTATTATGAATTTATTATATAATGTCCTCTTCCGCGAATGTCACCGTATCACCTCACGCCGTCTCTATTTCGGCGTGTGCATCCTCCTGCCCTTGTTCTGCCTGTTCTTTATGGCTACCATTTTCGGAAACGGACAGATGGAGAATATTCCTATCGGCATTGTAGACCAAGATAATACGGCAGCCTCACGTACCATAGCACGGCGCATTGCAGCCACACCTACTTTCCGGGTTACGGAGCACTTTACGGACGAAGCCTCTGCACGACAGGCATTGCAACGGAAGGAGATATACGGCTACTTATCCATCCCGCCGCAGTTTGAGCAGAAAACAGTCAGCGGGACGGGTGCAACGCTGACTTACTATTACCATTACGCCCTTCTTTCGGTAGGAAGCGAACTGATGGCAGCATTTGAAACCACACTCGCCCCCGTAGCACTGTCGCCCATCGTTGTACAGGCTGAAGCATTGGGTGTGGGGCAGGAACAGATACAGACGTTCCTTCTTCCGGTAGAAGCCAATACACATCCGCTTTATAATCCGGATATGGATTACTCTATCTATCTGAGCCAGCCGTTTTTCTTCGTTCTATTCCAGATACTGATTCTACTTGTAACGGTGTATACCATAGGCAGCGAATTCAAGTTCGGGACAACGCAAGAATGGATGGGGGCTGCCACACCCGCAGGAAAAGACCCGGCTAATCTGCGGAATGCCGATATGCTGACTGCCGTCGCAGGAAAGCTGTTGCCCTACACCGTTATGTTCTCCGTTATAGGCATACTGGCAAACTACGTGTTGTTCGGACTGATGAACATACCGTTTCAAGGCAGCTTGTGGCTGATGAACATCGTAACGGTACTGTTTATCATGGCTACGCAGGCATTGGCGGTGCTGATATTCTCTATCTTTCCCAAGATAGCCTATATCATCAGCGTGGTGTCAATGGTAGGCTCTTTGGGAGCTACACTGTCGGGAGTGACATTTCCGGTAACGGCAATGTATGCACCGGTGCATGCGGCGTCCTACCTGTTTCCGGTACGGCACTTCACCGAAGCGGCACAGGCTATGATTTATTTCGGTGCGGGGTTTGCTTATTTCTGGCAATCGGTGGCTGTACTACTGGTATTCCTGCTGCTGGCCATACTGATTCTGCCTTTATTGAAGTGGTGGATACTGAGGAGGAAGGAAAGCGAAGAAACTCTCCATATCGGAGACAAAGCATTGTCCGGCATTGCAGCGACCGATATACAGTCCGGTATATCATCCGGTACATCGCCCGGCACGGAAGCATCCCTGAGCAATGTCATCCGCCACGAATGGAAAGCCATTGCCACCAATCCCGCCATCCTGCTGGTGCTGGCAGGGGGAATCTTCCTTTATGGCTTACTCTACAACTATATGTATGCTCCCAATCTGGTACGCAAAGCACCGGTTGCCGTAGTAGACCTCTCCCACTCCGCACTCAGCCGGGAGTACGTACGATGGCTGGATGCCGCCCCGCAGACTTCGGTCTATGCCCAAACGCCCAATATCCTCGAAGCCCGCAAGTGGATGAAAAAAGGCGAGGTTACCGGTATACTCTACATCCCTTCCGACTTCGAGACGCATGTAGCGCGCGGCGAGACTTCCGTATTCACCCTGTATGCCGCCACGGACGCATTCCTCAACTTCAAGGGATTGCAAGAAGCAAGCTCGCGCGTGATGCTTGCCGTAAACGATGCCCACCGGCGTGCCGGAACAGTATTCCTGCCGCCGCAAGGTCTGTTGGCCGTTGCGTCGTCCACTCCCGTCAGCGTATCGGGAACGGCCCTTTACAATTACACCGAAGGATACGGTTCTTACCTGATTCCCGCCGTAATGATTGTCATCATCTTCCAGACAATGCTGATGGTGATTGCCATGCTTACCGGCGAAGAAGCGGAACAGCGGCGGAAAGGCATTCACAGCATGAGAGCCCGTTTCCTGAAAGATATGCTGTGCATCGTATCGGGAAGAACCTTCGTATATGTAATGCTGTATGTTGTGTTCTCCATGTTCCTGTTGGGACTGCTGCCGCATATTTTCAGCATTCCCAATATAGGAAGCGGTTGGGACATTGTCACTATGATGATTCCTTTCCTGCTTGCCACGAGTTTCTTTGCGCTTGCCGTGTCCCGCTGGTTTACCGACTCCGAAGCCCCACTGCTGATGATAGCCTTCTTTTCTGTGGGTTACATCTTCCTTTCCGGCGTGTCTTACCCGCTGGAACTGATGCCCTGGTACTGGCAAGCGGCGCATTACGTCTTCCCTGTGGCCCCCGCAGTACTCGCTTTCGTAAAATTAAATTCAATGGGCGGCAGCCTTGCCGACATCTGGCCTCAGATGCTGACGCTGTGGATACAAGTAATCATATACGGTGCGTGGGCGGTGTACACTACAAGGAGAGTCTATAAACGAAGTAACATAAAGACAGGTGACATAGAGGCATAAAAAAAGGCTATCTATCCCAGACAGCCAATCTTCTTGTTAACCTTAAATCTAATACTATGAAAAACACATTGCAAATATACGGACATTTCGGGAATCTCCAAATTATCGGAGGGCTGTGGTCCTACTTATAACATGGTTTAATAGGAATACGCTGTTGTTAACAAATCAGCACCCGGAAATTAAGAAAAACTTACAGTCTTTTCCTCTTATAAGTAAATTCCTGCCATTTCTCTTCCGGCCAATCCTGCCGCTGCATCTCCGTACGCGCCATGACAAAGAAGAGATCTGACAGACGGTTCACAAAACGCAAAATATCCTCATTCAGCGGAGCTTGGCGATGCAGTGTCCATAAGCGTCGCTCGGCACGCCTTGCCACTGTGCGGGCAAAATGTAGTTGCGCAGAAACAGGCGTACCACCCGGCAGAAGAAAATAGCCATTCTCCTTCAGTCCGGCAGTCATGGCATCCATTTCCTGTTCGCAGCGTACGGTCAGTTCGGCGGCAGAAAGAAGATTGGGGTTCAACACGCCATCGGGCGTAGCTACATGGCTCATCACTACCATCAGTTCTCTTTGAATGGTATGCAGCAGTTCCTGCCAATTGTCTTCGGCAGGAAGCATGGAACGTACGATTCCTATTACGGCATTCAGTTCGTCCAGACAGCCGTTTGCCTCGATGCGAATATCATCTTTGGGAACACGCGCTCCGCCATGAATGCCGGTGGTTCCTTTATCTCCCGTACGGGTATATACTTTTTTCATCTTTCAGCGTATGCTTATTCAAATAACCTCATTATATCCGTTTCACCCCAATAAAGATGCGTGTAACTTGCTATCGTATTCTTGTAGCGGAATACGGGCGTGTTCACCGGTTGCCCTTTGGCATTATACACCTGCACGACGGTAGGCGGCATATACAACTCTTTCTTACTGTCATCGGGAGCCGTCCCCAACTTGCCGAACTGCGTATAATGAAACTCGTGCCCCCGCAAACGCTGCCCCTTATAGTCGAAGCTGCGATACCCCAACGTCAGTTTCCGATATTCACTCTCATTGGAGATATAAAAAGGAAACACACCCGCCATTCTGTCGAACCCGCTGCCACCGCTCTCATGCTCCCGTTTATCATAACCTATGGCATACGAAAGGTAAATCATTCCGCCACACTCCGCCAGCGTCTTTCCGCCGCGTTCTATATACTCCCGAACGGATTCTTTCACCTGACGGGCCCCGGCAAGCGCCATAGAATGTTTTTCTGGATACCCGCCCGGCAAGTACAACAAATCGGTGTCCTGCGCTATGGGGACATCCTTTTCCGGATCGAAGAAAGAGACATTGCCCATTCCGCGCAACATCTCCAGATGTTCTTCATAAATGAAAGAGAAAGACTCCTCGTTACGTGCCACCAAGATACGCAGGTTGCCCGGTTTCCTACCGCCGACAAACTCCTTATCCCTTTCCCGCGTTTCCCGCAACGGAACCGCTGTCTTCGCCAGCAGCAGTTTCCAATCCACGCATTGCTCCAATAACCTTGTCAGAGTACCGATGGCATCCGTGCCTTTGGATCGACTGAAATCAAGTCCCAAATAACGTGATTCCTGCTCCAGCACTTTCTCCTTTGGAAGATACCCCAGACAGGTTATGCCTACCTCGGCACACACTTCCCTGAGCATTTCATAATGGCGGGACGACCCTACACGATTGAATATCACCCCCGCAATCCGTATATCCGGACGAAAATGGATGAATCCCGACAGCAAAGGAGCCATTGAATAAGCGGCAGACTTGGCATCCACCACCAGCACGACTGGAAGTTGCAACAACTGAGCTATCTCCGCCGAAGAGCCCCGGTCGCGATCATATCCGTCAAACATTCCCATCATCCCTTCCACAATGCAGACATCCGCAGAAACGGCATGACGTGCATAGAGTTCGCACACATGTTCACCGGAAGCCATAAACGTATCCAGATTAATGGATGCACGTCCGCATACAGCCGTATGATATTTGGTATCGATATAATCCGGACCGCATTTAAAAGGCTGTACCGCCAATCCTTTTTGTGTCAGCAAAGCCATTAGTCCGCGGCTTACGGTGGTCTTTCCGCTACCCGATGTGGGGGCTGCTATGAGAAACTGAGAAACGCGACGCATGTTATTTAGGTATAAGGTATGAAGTATAAAAGGGCTGTTATGGATTTTGTCGGACAAAGGTAATAATATATCCGGTAAAAGTCTTATCTTAGCTGCCAAATATAAAAAACGCTATGATAATCGAAGAACTTAAAAAACTCTACATTACACATACTGGGCACGAACCCGAAGCCATTGACGAACTTCCCTCTTCCGGCTCAAACCGCCGCTATTTCCGCCTCAAAGGTACGCCTACGCTGATAGGGGTAAGCGGCGAATCCGTTGAGGAAAACCGTGCCTTTCTCTATATGGCAGAGCATTTCCGCGGAAAAGGATTGCCCGTGCCCGAAGTGTTTATCCGTTCCGAAGACAATATTTACTATTTGCAGGAAGATTTAGGAGATACGCTTCTGTTCAACGCCATCGAAAAAGGACGCAAGACAAGCGTATTCGATGAAGAGGAGAAGCAATTGCTTCGTAAGACCATGCGCCTGCTGCCTGCCGTGCAATTTGCCGGAGCCGACGGCATGGACTTCTCCTACTGTTACCCGCAGGCTGAGTTCAACAGCCGTAGCATTCTGTGGGACTTGAACTACTTCAAGTATTGTTTCCTCAAGGCAACGGGCATGGACTTTCAGGAAGACCGCCTGGAAGATGATTTCCAGAAAATGGCAGACGTGCTTCTCCGCAGCAGTTCCGCAACTTTCATGTATCGCGACTTCCAAAGCCGCAACGTGATGATTAAGGATGGCGAACCCTGGCTTATCGACTTTCAGGGCGGACGTAAAGGGCCTGTCTACTACGACGTGGCCTCATTCCTGTGGCAAGCCAAGGCCAATTATCCCGACAGCCTGCGCCAAGAACTTCTGAAAGAATACATCGAAGCCCTGCGCAAATACCAGCCGGTGGATGAGAGCTATTTCTATGCCCAGCTCCGTCATTTCGTACTGTTCCGCACCATGCAGGTATTGGGCGCATACGGTTTCCGCGGTTACTTCGAGAAGAAGCCCCACTTCATCCAAAGCGTGCCTTTCGCCATTGAAAACCTGCGCCAGTTGTTGCAGGAGCCTTACCCCGAATATCCGTATCTCTGTAAAGTCCTGCACAGGCTGACCGAACTGAAACAATTCACCGACGACCTGAAAAAGCGTCGTCTGGTAGTAAAAGTCACCAGTTTCGCCTATAAAAAAGGTATCCCCGAAGATTCTTCCGGCAACGGCGGCGGTTTCGTATTCGACTGCCGTGCCGTAAACAACCCTGGCAAATACGAACGTTACAAGCCTTTCACCGGTCTCGACGAACCCGTTGTCCGCTTCCTTGAAGAGGATGGGGAAATCGCCGTATTCCTCGAACACGTATATGGGCTGGTAGATGCATCCGTGAAACGGTATATGGAACGGGGATTTACCAACCTGTCCGTATGTTTCGGCTGTACAGGCGGCCAACACCGCTCCGTATATTCGGCCCAACACCTTGCCGAACACCTCAACAAGAAGTTCGGCGTACAAGTGAACCTGATACACAGAGAACAGAACATAGAACAGAATTTTAGCGCGAAACAGTAATACTGCCCGTCATCCTATTATTTTATGAAAGCAATGATATTTGCCGCCGGACTGGGAACCCGTCTTCGTCCGCTGACAGACCACACCCCAAAAGCGCTCGTCTCCGTAGCCGGAAAGCCGATGCTGGAACGGGTGATTTTACGGCTGAAAGAAGCCGGATTCAATGACATTACGGTCAATATCCACCACTTTGGAGAACAAATTATCGAGTTTCTCCGCGCCAATAACGATTTCGGCATCACTATCCACCTCAGTGACGAACGGGATATGCTGCTCGACACAGGCGGCGGGATAAAGAAAGCGCGTCCGTTTCTGGACGGCAACGAACCGTTCCTGGTGCACAATGCCGACATCCTTTCCGACATCAATCTTGCAGAGCTTTACCGGCATCATCGGGAAAGCAATGCAGAGGCTACACTGCTCGTCAGTCAACGACAGACATCACGCTACCTGCTGCTGGACGATGCCAACCGCCTGCACGGCTGGATAAACAAATCCACCGGTGAAACCAAGCCCGAAGGATTCTCTTTCCAAGAAAGGCAATACAAGGAAATGGCTTTCGGTGGCATTCACGTCATATCCCCTTCCCTTTTCCGCTATATGGAAAGCAGACAATGGGAAGGGAAGTTCTCCATTATTCCTTTTTATCTATCCGTGTGCGAAACAGCCTGCATACAGGGTTATCCGCTTCAGGACCGCCGTTGGTTCGACATCGGCAAGCCGGAAACACTTGCAAAAGCAGAGGAATACTACCGATAGAAAGACAAAATGAAGAAAAAAGAAAATAATCAGGAAGAAAAAGCTGAATAATATATAAAAAGTCTTTATCTTTACCCCCGGAATTGGCAATCGGGAAGGCATATCCGCCTGCCGATGCAAGGGAATCCGGTGCAAAACCGGAGCTGTACCTGCAGCTGTAATCCTCAATAAAAGATGTTTGTATCCGCAAAAGCCACTGTCGCGGCAACGCGATGGGAAGGTAATACAAGCAGAGGAGAGCCAGAATACCTACCAACTTCCGTAACTTGAGCACTGAGCTTCCAGGATTAGAAGCGATGTCCCCTATACTGATACGATAGGATTCCTATTTTACTCTTTCGGGCCATTACCTTTCGCACACAGAAGCGAAGTGCCGTTTTGTTTTATCAACGAAAAAATCGGTAGACGATGAAGCACAAGTATTGGCTTGAAGCGGTACTGCTGTGCGGTGTGATGCAATCCGCCCCGGCACAAAGTATCCTTAAAAACAAAGATGAGAAAGAACTCTCGTTACTGCTCAACGAAGTAGTGGTAACAGGTACGGGAACCGAGCACTACCTGAAAGACGCCCCCGTGCAGACAGAGGTGCTCACGGGAAAAGCGCTGGATCAATATCAGGCGCGCAGCATAGACGACCTTCTCAGCGGGCTCAGCCCTTCCCTCACCTTCCATGACGGCGACATGGGCAGCCATATCCAGCTCAACGGGCTGAACAACGACTATATCCTCATCATGATAAACGGCAAGCGCATGAACGGGGACATCGGCGGACAAAACGACCTCAACCAACTGAATCCCGCCAACATAGAGCGCATCGAAATCGTGAAAGGCGCCGCTTCTTCACTTTACGGCAGCGATGCCATTGCCGGAGTCATCAATATCATTACCAAACGGAGCAGAGAGAAAATGGAACTCACCAGCACCACCCGTGTGGGCGAGCATGGCGATGTACGGCAAAGCGCCAGCTTCGGCTTCAACTACGGCAAACTGAAATCGGTGACCGGTATCAACTTCCGGCACACCGACGGCTGGCGCAATACGGATATGCAATGGGATCAGAACCAACTGAAGCCCGGTTCCACCATGCTTACCGTAAACCGTTCCAGCAACTACACTCTTTCCGAGAATCTGGAATGGCAGGTAAACAGAAAACTGAACCTCACCGCCGAAGGAACGTACTACGAACGTTGGGTGATGCGTACGCACGGCCCGTGGAAGTACCTGCCCAACGACTTCTACTACCGCAACTATACTTTTGCCGCCGGAAGCAGGTACAAGCTGAACGGGCGCAACTACCTCACCGCCGACCTCTCTTACGGTCGCTACGGTTACTTCTACGACTATAAGCTGAAAGACATCACCGACTACTTCAAAGACGGCGACCGCATCACCTACTACCCCGGCCAGCGTATCAAGCAGAGCATACAGCAACAAGTGCTGGCACAGGTAAAAGGTATCTTTTACTTCGGCGACCGGCACATCCTCAATACCGGCATAGAGTACCAGTACAACCGTCTGGAATCGCCTCACCACATAGCAGGCGACATCGCTTCCGTCTATACGCTCGCCGCCTATGCGCAGGAAGAGTGGACTGCCACAAGCAACCTTATACTGACTGCCGGCGTACGCGGCACGCAACACAAGGAAACCGGACTGAACCTCAGCCCCAAAGTATCCGCACTCTACAAAGCCGGTAACTTCAACCTGCGCGCTTCCTATGCCATGGGCTTCAAGGCGCCTACCATCAAAGAGCTCTATTATGAACACACAGGCAGCATCGGCGGCAGCTCCCTCACCGCCTATCATGGCAATACAGACCTCAAGGCACAAACCTCACAATACACTTCCATCAGCGTGGAGTATGCAGGAAACAAGTTCCAGGCGAGCCTGACCGGATATGCCAACTTCATCCGCAACATGATAGAGCTGGTAGAGATAAAAGTCACCCCCGAAGAAAAGCTCCTCGAAATAGAGAAAAGCAAGAAATACACCAACCTCACGAAAGCCCGCATCTATGGCATAGACTTCACCTTCAACTACCGCCCCACGAAAGACATCATGCTGGGCGGTGGGTACAGCTATGCCGATCCGAAAGCGCAGTATGCCGCCGATACGGGCGATAACTACATGAAGTACCTCTACATCGACGCCACATCCAACCATAATGCCACGCTCAACGCCACCTGGCAGCACACGTGGCGCTGTTACCGCCTCGGCTTGGGAGTGTACGGCCGATACCAGTCGACCCGCCACTACGTCAACGACAACGATGCCGACGGCTTCCAGACATGGCGCATCAACACCGCCCATACCCTAATGAAGATGCGGCACTGGACGCTGACAATGAACATAGGTGTAGACAACCTCTTCAACTACGTAGACCGCACTCCTTTCGGACGTAACCGGGCTACCAGCACGCCGGGAAGGAATTTCTACGCATCGGCGCTTATAAAGTTCAAGAACGGGGGCGGAGCAAAATAGAGAAAAACATCTTTTTTATTAATCAATTTACAAACAAAGTATGAAAAATTTCAAGTTTTATCTGATGGCGGCTCTCGTAGCAGCCACAACTTGCACAGGATTCACCTCCTGTAGCGATGACGACGATGCAGAAAGTACCGTAAACCCTGCAACCAGGGTAGTAGCCGAAACCAAGAAGTATGACACCGCCATCCTACTCTGTACTTTCGGAAGCACTTATAATGAGTCATTGGACGTTTACAACGAAATCATCGCCGACTTCCGGAAGCAGTTCCCTCAAACAGACATCTATATGTCTTTCACCTCACGTACCTGCATCGGCCGTGCAGAGGCTTCTACCGGCGAAGCGCGCTACAAACTGGACCAATGGCTGAAAGCCATCGGCGATGCAGGATATACACGCGTAGCCGTACAGTCGCTTCACGTCATTCCCGGCGAGGAATACCTCTCTCTAATGAATACCGATATCAAGAAAAACTTTATGATTGACTGGTATCCGCACATCGACGTGCTGAAAGGCGCCAACCTGCTCTCTACCGATGATGATACGGACGAAGTGGCACAGGTGCTTTACAACCACTACAAAGACAAACTGGCCGAAAAGAAAAACATCGTTCTCCTGATGGGACACGGTAACCCTGATGTGAACTACAATGCCAACACCAAATACTCCGAAGTCCAAACCGCCTTGCATACTCTTGCCACAAACAAAAATATCTTCGTAGGTACTGTAGACTATGGAGAAATGCTTTTCTGGCCGAAAGAAGAGGAAGAGAAAGCTGCAGATCGCATCCCGGTAGTACCTGCCGCCCAAATGATAGCCAACTATCCCGGCTGCATCTATTCGCAAGTGATGAAGTACTGCCAGGACAATAACCTGGAGCCAAATGAAGTAAACGTACACCTCGCTCCTTTCATGTCCATCGCCGGCGACCATGCCCACAACGACCTATGGGGCATCGAAGCGATAGCCGAAAACAAAGGCTTGGATAAAGTGGAACTCAATACCAACGAGTACAGTTGGCGCGAACGTCTGGAGAAAGCAGGTTTCAAGGTAGACAGAACATTTGAAGCCCATCCCGTAGGCCAAGCCGATGCCGATCACGGTATCAAAGACGGCTGCGGTATCAAGGCTCTGGGCAGCTATCCCGAAATCCGCACAATCTGGGTGAATCACCTGAAAGAGCAATGGGATGCCGATGCCTGGGAAAACGGTGAAGGGTATCAGCCGGAAGCATAACATTTGTCCTCCATTTTCTTAATTCAATAAGGGAAAAAAGGAGAGGAAAGGCTGAGACAGAAAAAATATGCGGGTATTTCTCATCTACAGAGGAGCACCCGCATATTATATTAATAATCAAACTATTAAATCAAAGCCTTAAAGAATATTGCTCCTCTTTGGCTACATAAAAGAAATTACCCAAACGCTAAAAGACAACATTTTTCCACAAGCCAAACAAGATAAGTACATCTTACTCAAAAATCACAAAACACTTATCAAAATTAATAGTCACCTTGTCAAATTGGTTGATAAGTGCCATTCCAATATTACCTGCGTAGGGCACAAGTCTGTTATTTTCAAGCCCCACTGCAATATTCTTGAGCACTACATTTCTTCCACCAAATTGAAACGACCATTCGGGCAAAATTAACATGTCGCGTTCCTCTACAACACCAATTCCGCCCGTAAGTCTCCTAACACGTTTACTTTTTGCATCAATTTCTGTTTTATTACTTTCGTAAAAATTATGAGATAGAGCGGCAAGGCCATTACCTGTATCGAAGAAGAAATTGTATGATTTTCCACAGCTTTCCCCTTTTAGTATAAGAGAGCGATTGTCCATGTATATATTGCTGCCACTTGCAGGTTTTTCCGTCAACAATGTGGGAATTACTATTTTCCCATTGTGAGGAAATATTTGTATCTCTCCCAGCAATGCCATTACATCTGCCCCAATAAGAAAGTCAATATCTTCTACCTTGTTCAGTGTTGTGTCCTTATTTATCGTTATAGGAATATTCCTTACTATGATATCACCTATCTGCATGCTGTCCAAGATACCCGATTGTCCGTAAACCGTTATACCACCATGTATCTGTAAAGAATCTGCAATCAATCTCACACCTGTCTTTTTAGCAAATGCTTCCGACATGAAAGTGGTACTTGCACCTATGTCAAATATTGCTTTATACTGTTTACTGTTCACTGTTATCGACACATACATGCTAGTTCCCCTCTGTACTGTATCGTTTTTTATATTCAGTCTGATGCTGTCGTTACTCATTGCTATCACAGTATTTTTTTGAGGGAGTTCTATGCTCATTGGTGGGCAATTACGGAAGCGGTCGTAAAACTGGACTGCTTCATCTATTTGAGTGTAATCCATTGCCACACCTTGTTCCCTTAGCTGCGATGTAAAATCCTTCAATATATCGGCAGCCACGGCATAATTACCCCTATTTGCCTCTACAATAGATTTTACAAGCAACATAGAGGCTATATTTCCAAGTCCGAGTTCAGCTTGATAATGTTGCAACAACGAGTCTACACACGTTATCGTTTCGTCCGGGCGATTGAAATAATATCCCAATAAGGCTTCAGACATTAATCTGAGCATAGGAGTTTGCACGCTATCTTTAATCATAGGATATTCCTCTTCCAGCGTAAACCAATCGCCATTATTGAGTAATTTTCCCAAGCGTATGTCGCTCTTTTGTGCCCATACACCCGTTACTCCCAATAGCATAAGTATATAAAACAGATATTTAACAAGCTTCATGTATATCATAATTTTTGCTATTTTTTTAAATTGTCTCTCATTGTATTTCAACACCCTTTCCTCATTGTAAGCATCTATCACAATAAAAGGGCATCCGGTCCTGTTATCTTTATAGTCTTTAATATTGGTTTTAAGCCAGCATTAAATAATGCAAACAATGCCACAGTACTAGGTAGTACAGCCGTTGTCATTCAACAATTCTTCCACATATAAATCAGCACCATTGAAAAAATAGTCAAGGTCATTTATATCACAACTGAAAATTGTTAATAAATATACTAAAAATTCTGCCGTAGAATCCAAAATTGGTTTTTATTAACTCATTTTAATCATAACCTACTATTCTTCGTAAAAAGAAACTACTCTATTACACAACAAAACAGTGTAAGAATTTTATTTTTTTCAGACAGGTACAATCCATCCTCATAAGTCATTGGCCACTAGTTACGCCATCATCATTTATTCATTCCTAATTGATTTTTCCAGAGATAATACTTATATTTGTCACCGCTTAGGTGATACACTCCGTTATTCCAACGAGTTGTATAAAAGGGAATCCGGTGCGAAACCGGAACAGTGCCCGCTACTGTAAAGCCACTTTGCTCCGCCTGCTTGTTGCAGCAACGGAGCATACGGAAAACATTCTTCAAAACAATGCCACTGTCTTACAGACGGCTGTTGGTGAGAGCGAACATCAGTTTGAGCCATCGCAGACCGGGGACGGGAAGGTGTGGTTTTCCGCAGGGCTGAGTCAGGAAACCTGCCTGGGCAATTACACAGTCAACGCCTTCCCGGGGTCAGGAAGACAAGTATTAATCTTACATTTTTCAATAAATGAAAACCAACTATTTATTGGCAGCCATACTGTGCTGCCTGACACCCCTGCTCCATGCCCAAACCGCATTGAGCGGAAAGGTGGTGAGCGCCGACACGAACGAGCCTCTTGCAGGGGTAAATATCCGCGTAGACAACAGTCTGACGGGATGCACCACCAACGGAAAAGGAGAATTTATCATCGACAATCTGCCCGACGGACAACACACGCTGCGCTTCTCCTACATCGGCTTCACCCCCAAAAAATACACCGCGGACGGACAAGAAGAAAACATCCTTGTAAAGCTGGAGGAGAGTTACAGCAACCTCAGCCAGGTGGTAGTGACCGGAACCGGTACGCACCGCCGCATGACAGACAGCCCCGTTCCCGTATCCGTAATCACGGCCAAAGAAATAGGCAGCGCCAACGTATCTACGCTGGAAGAAGCGCTGGTGAAGCTGACGCCCAATATCTCTTCCTACACCAACGGCATGGGCACTACCATGAGCCTGAACGGCATCAACGAGGACTACATACTGATATTGGAAAACGGCAGACGTCTGGCTGGTGAAGACCGCTACACGCGCATCAACGTGGCCAACATCAAGCGCATCGAGATACTGAACGGCGCGGCATCCGCCCTGTACGGAAGCGATGCCATAGGCGGTGTTATCAACATCATCACGGACGATGCCCGGAACACCGTGAACGTATCCAGCTATACTCACTACTCCGGTGAGGGACGACTGACGGAGAGCGTCAATGCCGATGTCAATACAGGCAAGTTCGCCTCTTATACTTCCTACCAGCGCCGTCAGGCAGGAAGCTGGCAGAACAACAACATTGACGAGAACGGCTACGAAACGGGACGCCCTACTTCCGTAGGCTTCTACTCCAACACCGTAAACCAGCGTTTCGTGTTCAATGCCACAGACAAACTGTCGTTCTACGCGCGCGGTACTTATTATGATAACAAAACCCGCCGTCCGCAGGACGCCACCTACTATGCCAAAAGCAAAGGCCAGTTCGTGCAGAAAGACGCCTATACCTACAATCTGAAACACGAGACCTATACTTATGGCGCCGGCATGAAGTACATGATAAACCGTTCGGCCTACATCGACGCGGAATTCTACTCGGACAATTTCTCGTCGGACTATATGTACTTCAAGAAATCGGGCAGCTATCTGCCGGGCGACCGGGTGACCCGCAAACAAGTGCGATACTACAACGGAAACATCAAGGGTATTTTCCGCCTGGGCAGCCGCAACAAACTGTCTGCCGGCGTAGAATACGTAAACGAGGGGCTGGAGAGCGAATCGGACAACATCGACTCCCGCCACATGTACACCCTCGCTTTCTATGCGCAGGATGAAATAAAGCTGCCCCTAAACCTGCAAGCCGTACTAGGCATACGCTACATCTACAACGAGAACTTCAAGAACTACGCCACCCCAAATGTGTCGCTGATGTACAAACTCGGCGGACTGAACCTGCGCGCCGCCTACGCGGCAGGCTTCCGCACGCCTACCTTGTCGCAACTTTACGCCACCGACGAATCCAAGACCAGCAACCGCTACACCACGGGCAACGCCGACTTGAAGCCTGAAAAGAACAACTTCTACTCACTGAATGCGGAATACAACTACCGCCGGATTTCCGTGTCCGTCACCGGATTCATCAACGACATCCACGACATGATAAACTATCGCACCCTCTCTGACCAAGAGATACACGACATGGGGCTGGACGACAAGCACGCCGCTTTCGACGAGATACGCCAGCGCGACAACGTGGACAAAGCCAAGACCAAAGGCATCAGCCTGAACGCCAGCCTGAACCTAGGCGCGGGCTTCAGGGCAGGCGGCGGATACACGTACATGGACACCGAGGCCAAGCAGTTACAAGCCGACGGCAGTTACAAAGTGTCGCCCATAGACAAAAGCGTCAGGCACATGGGGAACATCAACGGCCAGTGGGAACACGCCTGGAGCTTCTACCGCCTGAACGTAAACGTGCACGGACACCTGCAAAGCGAACGCTACTCGCAAACGTACGGTTACGCTCCCAAATTCCAGCAATGGGATTTGAATACCCGCCACACCTTCAATCTGCAATCCGTGGTTCTGGAACCGGGCGTAGGTATCGAGAATATCTTCGACAAGAAAGATGACCGCCCCTGGAACAATAACTTCTCCACGCTCAGCCCGGGACGCTCGGTATACGTGAGTTTGTCGGTACGGTTTAAGAAATAAAAAAACAGCAATCATTTTACAAAACAGTAATTACTTTTATTTATGAAAACATCTCTCCTTTCCCTGCTCCTTGCCATTTCTCTCTTCTGCTCCGCTCACGAAGGGGGAAACTTCGTGTCGAGCGATATGCTTGCAAGCATGAAACCTGGCGAAAAGGCCGCATTGCTTATGGTACACTTCGGCACGACGCACGATGATACACGTACGCAGACGATTGATGCTATCAATGCCCAAGCACGCAAGGCTTTTCCCGACCTGGAGTTTCGCGAAGCCTATACTTCGCGCATCATCATACGCCGCCTCAAGACACGCGGCGTTGTCAAAAATACCCCGCTGGATGCGCTACTCCAACTGCGTGGAGAGGGCTACACACACATTATTGTACAAAGTACCAATATCATTGACGGTGTGGAAATGGAGTCGCTCCGCCGTGATGTGGAAAGCGTGCTGCCTTTCTTCAAGGAGATACGCGTAAGCACTCCTCTACTCTATTCGGTGGAAGATGCGAAAAAAGTAACTGATATTTTAGGACAACGCCTCAATGCTTCGGTGCAGCAGAGTGCAAAGAAAAAGGGTAAAGAACACTTTGTATTGGTAGGGCATGGCACTTATACGCCCGGCACTGCTACATACAGTCAGATGGACTATATGCTGAAAGTAGCCGGATTCGGTAACTTCCATGTAGGGACCATCGAAGGCTATCCCACCTTTGAAACCATGTTGGCACAACTGAAAGCGGCCAAAGCAAAGAGTGTGACACTCGTTCCTTTTATGTTTGTAGCCGGCGACCACGCCAAAAACGATATTGCCGGAGAATGGCGGGAGATGCTTGAAAAAGAAGGTTATACCGTTCATGTGCGCATGGAAGGTTTAGGGCAAATCCCTGAAATACAAAAGATATTCGTAGACCATATCCGTTTCGGACTGAAGCACCGCACACAGGGCATCATGGAAAAGAAAGCGGTATATGCGGCAGGGGAAAAAAACGAGTGAGAAAGTCACCTTTTCATGCCATAATGTGATAAATAGAATGTATCTTTGTGAACTGCAGGCGTAACACTTACCATGCTCTGCAGAACAGACAGCAATAAGTCAGATAGCAAATGAAACAACCCAAAATAATCATCGCCGGCATCGGTCCGGGCAATAAGCAAGACATAACACCCGCTGTTGTTGCCGCTTTACAGGAAGCGGATGCAGTGGTGGGCTATAAATACTATTTCCGCTTTGTCACTCCGTACCTGCGCCCCGATACGGAATGTATAGATACAGGAATGAAACGCGAACGTATCCGCGCCGAGCAAGCTTTCGAGCTGGCGGAGCAGGGAAAAACGGTGTGCGTCATCAGTTCGGGCGATGCAGGGATTTACGGTATGACGCCGCTTGTGTATGAAATGAAGCGGGAACGGAACAGTAACGCAGAGATTATTTCCCTGCCCGGTATCAGCGCATTCCAGAAAGCGGCTTCCCTGCTGGGAGCTCCTGTGGGACATGACTTCTGCGTTATCTCCCTCTCAGACCTGATGACCCCGTGGGAACGCATTGAGAAACGTATCATTGCCGCTGCCGCAGCCGATTTCGTGACAGCCGTCTACAATCCCAAAAGTGAAGGCCGCTATTGGCAACTTTACCGGCTGAAAGAGTTGTTCCTGCAAGAAGGACGTTCACCACAGACCCCCGTAGGCTATGTACGCCAGGCAGGGCGTCCCGAACAGGAAGTGCACATAACGACGTTGGAAGCGTTCGACCCCGAAAAAACGGATATGTTTACCGTAGTACTGATAGGCAACTCGCAATCGTACGAATGGAACGGTACGATGATTACTCCGCGGGGATATTACCGGGAGGAGGTTGCGACCGGGAATACCCAGTATGGAGCTAGTAAAGGGCAGGACATCATGATACGGAGCTTCCGTACCATCGAGAAAGAGCTCAGGAACCGGGACATTCCCCTCGACCATAAATGGGCGTTGCTACACGCCATCCACACCACCGCAGATTTTGAAATGGAAAAGCTGTTGCACACAGACGAAAAAGCAGTGGAAACACTATATCAAGGTATCATCGGGAAACGCATACGGACCATCGTTACAGACGTGACAATGGCTGCCAGCGGCATTCGTAAAGGAGCTTTGGAACGTTTGGGCATAAAGGTGAAATGCTATCTCGGCGATCCCCGTACCGCAGCAATGGCAACGGAGAAAGGCATCACCCGCACACAAGCGGGCACACGCCTTGCCGTTGAAGACCATCCAGACGCCCTTTTTGTATTCGGCAACGCTCCGACAGCGTTAATGGAACTATGCGATCTTATACGCAAAGGGAAAGCGCATCCGGCTGGGATTATCGCCGCTCCGGTGGGCTTCGTACACGTACAGGAGTCCAAGCACATGACAAAGCCTTTCACCGCCATCCCGAAAATAATTGTAGAAGGACGCAAAGGCGGAAGCAACCTTGCTGCAACATTAGCAAACGCCGTTTTGTGCTACAATGATGCGGAACAGTTACGACCGGGACGAGATGTGTGAAACAACGATTAAGAATTAACGATTAGTGGTAAGCGAATGGTTATACAACGAAAATTTATCATTATAGGAACGGACGATAACCGGACGCCTTTCTTTCCGCCGGAAGTATTGGAACACATACGGCACGGGAAAGTATTTTCGGGAGGAGTGCGACACAAAGAGATTGTCGGAAACTTGTTGCCAGATGATGCGGAATGGATTTCCATTACCGTACCATTGGACAACGTATTCTCACAATATGAGAAAGTGTTCAGCAGTGACGGATACGAACAAACGGATACCGTCCCCCGGCAAATTATCGTTTTCGCTTCGGGCGACCCGCTGTTCTTCGGCTTTGCCAATACGGTAAAACGGAAATTGCCGGATGCTGAAATCAAGCTATACCCCTCTTTCAATTCTCTCCAAACATTAGCACACCGCCTCGTAATGCCTTATGACGATATGCGAACCGTTTCGCTGACGGGACGTCCCTGGCATGAATTCGACCGCGCCCTGATTGAACGCGCTCCCAAGATAGGCATCCTTACCGACCGGGAACATACGCCCGCCACAATCGCAGCCCGCATGCTGGAATACGGATACAACCGTTACACCATGTATGTAGGCGAGCATCTTGGCAACCCCGAAAAAGAACGCATCCGCCACATGACACTACAGGAAGCAACGCAAGGCGGATTCGAGCATCCCAACAACCTGTTGCTTTGCGCCACCTCTTTTCCCGAAGCCCGCCCTTTTGGTATCCCCGACGAACAATTCGCACATTTGGATGGACGTACCCGTATGATAACCAAAGCACCTATCCGCCTGCTTACGTTACAAGCGCTGGAACTGAACCGCCGCCGTGTATTCTGGGATGTCGGTTTCTGCACCGGGTCGGTTTCCATTGAAGCCCGGCTGCAATTCCCTCACCTCACGGTCGTTTCCTTTGAGGTACGTGCCGAGGGCGAAGAACTGATGAATATCAACAGCCGCCGCTTCGGTACGCCGGGCATTACGGCAATCACAGGCGATTTCCTGCAAACAGCGACCGATACTCTCCCCCGTCCCGATGCCGTCTTCATAGGCGGGCACGGCGGACATCTGCCGGAAATGCTGATGAAGATAAAGGAAGTGTTACAGCCCGACGGTTGTATCGTTTTTAACTCCGTATCGGCAGACAGTAAAAAAGCATTCATGGAAGGAGCCGGAGCCGCCGGGCTGATACTGCATCCGTCAGCACGCATCGCACTGAATGATTATAACCCTATTGAAATCATGAAAGCAACACTTTCATAAAATAACAAGACAAGCTATATTCATTATAAAAACAAATAACCTGTATGAAAACAGAAACATCCCACATAAAGACGGCCATCATGCTCGTTTCGGAAACCGGAATGGCTTCCGCCCGGCTGTTGCTCAAAGAATTTCCCGAAGCGGAGATTTTCACTCCCCGCTATGAAAGCGGATTTACGCACATCGAATCGACCGGCAGTTTCACTGTCAAGAATTTCAATCGTTACGACGCGTTTATCTTTATCGGAGCCTTAGGCATCTGCGTACGTTCCATCGCCCCTTGCGTGAAGGACAAGTACACAGACCCTGCCGTAATTTGCGTGGACAGCACAGGTAAACATGCCATTTCCGTCCTTTCCGGACATATCGGCGGAGCCAACGAACTGACCGAGGCAGTGGCCGGTGCATTGGGAGCCGAACCCGTGATAACCACTCAAAGCGACCTTACCGGACTGTGGGCATTGGACAAACTGCCCCAACGCTTCGGCTGGTCTCCGACCATCTGTGTGAGCCCTTCCACCCACCTGCTGGCAGGGCTTACCCAAACTCCCGACGACCAGATGAAGGCGTGCATGAACGAGGCTATCAGCCTTTTTGTAACCGGACAGCCTACCGCATTGCTGTTGGAAATCCGCGACAAAGGAACCGACTGGATGGAAGCGAACCTTCCCCCTCATGTAGAGGTGTTCTATCAGATGAAAGACATCAAATTATCCCGCTTCAAGCTGGTACTGATCGTCTCTCCGCGAATACATTATATAAAGGACATACCGTCCATCTGCTATGTGCCGCGCGTGGTGCACGTCGGCATCGGACTTGCCCGGCAGGCAAGCCCCACGAGAAAAGTTGTGAAAGGCATTATAGAAAAGCTGGAAGAGTACAACATCTCCCCGCAATCCATCATAACCATATCTACGATTAACGTCAAGCGTGACGAACCGGTAGTGAAATCGCTCCAAAAGGAATACGAAGTCTTCTTCTATACGGCCGAGGAACTGGCGACAATGGACGTGCCCCACCCCAGCAAAACAGTGATGAAGCACATGGGTACGCCCAGTGTAAGCGAGGCAGCCGCATTGCTGTCCTCCGGAAATAGCCAACTGATAATGCCGAAACGCAAAGGCGAGAACTATACGGTAGCCGCCACCCTGGACATCTGCGCCCAGCGCCGGGGGCACATCGAGATTGTAGGTGCAGGTCCCGGCGACCCTGACCTTATCTCCGTGCGAGGACGGGCGATGCTGGAAAAGGCAGACCTCATCCTCTATGCAGGCAGCCTCGTGCCCCGTGAACTGACACTTTGCGCCAAACCGGGCGCAACAGTCCGCAGCTCCGCTTCCATGGATTTGGAAGAACAGTTTGCACTGATGAAAGAGTTCTACGACCAAGGAAAGTTCATCGTACGCCTGCATACGGGTGACCCCTGCATCTATGGTGCGATACAGGAACAGATGAACTACTTCGACCGATACGGCATGAGTTATCATATCACTCCGGGCATATCTTCTTTTCAGGCAGCAGCGGCGGCTTTAAAGTCGCAGTTCACCATCCCGGAGAAAGCACAGAGCATCATACTGACCCGCGGCGAAGGACGGACACCCATGCCCGAACGGGAAAAACTACATCTCATGGCACGCTCGCAAAGCACCATGTGTATCTTCCTTAGCGCAAGCATTGCAGAACAAGTGCAGGCGGAACTTCTGCAGGAGTATCCCGAAACAACCCCCGTAGCCGTATGCTATCACCTCACCTGGCCGGACGAACGCATCTTCCGGGGAGAGCTGAAAGACCTTGCACGGATAGTAAAAGAAAATAACCTGACCCTGACAACCATGATTGTCGTAGGCGAGGCTATCGGCAATCGCAAAGGACTGTCGCGACTGTATGCACACGAATTCAAACACTTATTCAGAAAATAAAAAATGATATTAGTATTAGGCGGTACAACCGAAGGACGCATAGCTGTCCAAACACTTGAGGAAGCTGGAAAGCCCTTCTATTATTCAACCAAGGGCAATGAACAAGAAGTTCCTCTGCATAACGGCATCCGCCTGCAAGGTGGCATGGATAAAGATAGTCTGGAGTCTTTCTGCCGTAAAGAGAACATCTCGCTGCTGATAGACGCAGCGCACCCTTTTGCCGAAGAGCTGCACAGGAACGTCAGTGAAACTGCTGACATACTTCAGATTCCGGTCATCCGTTATGAACGCATTTACCCCCGTATAGAGAATAATGAAGGCATTGTATGGTGCGACAATTATGAAGACGCTATCCGCCAAATAAAAAAGGAAGAAGTCTATATAATACTGGCACTGACGGGAGTAAACAGCATAAGCAAACTGAAAGCTCTATGGATGGAAAGCAGCCGTTGCTATTTCCGTATTCTCGACCGTGAAAGTTCGCGCGAATCAGCGAGAAACCAGGGATTCCCCGAAGAATATTTACGTTACTACCATACCGGAGAAGACGAACGCCTATTGATGCAGCAAATACGCCCCGAAGCTGTCATCCTCAAAGAGAGCGGTGCTTCCGGCGGATTTTCCGAAAAACTAAAAGCAGCTCAGGAACTGGGCATTCGCATCTTTGTAATAAAGCGCCCGCCGCTTCACCCCAACTTCTTGTCCGTAAACGGGAAATACGGCCTACGTAGAACGGTAGAGCAATACTATCCCGGCTTCTACCCCCTGCGCAGCGGACTCACTACGGGAACATGCGCAGCAGCCGCAGCTGCGGCTGCGATATGGGATATATTCAACATTCAGGGAACTCCCCGTCCCCCGGAGTTTGCAGTAATCCTACCCAACGGAGAATTGATAGATGTTCCTGTAGAGCCGCAGCAGAGATATCCCCGTTCCAGTTCCATAAACAACAATTGGATAGTGGAGTCGGAAGCCAGCGTCATAAAAGACGCCGGAGATGACCCCGACATTACCAATGGAATGCGGATAAAGGCGGATATCATTCTTCCGATCGATATAGATGAAAACAACGATGAAACATCGCAAAAAGATTTTAATATCATCATTGCCGGCGGAGAAGGAATAGGCATCGTCACCATGCCGGGATTAGGATTGGAATTGGGAGCGCCTGCCATTAACCCCACGCCACGCAAGATGATAGAAGACAATGTAAGGATGTACCTCGACTACGTCGGCATGCCTAAAATGAGCGATCCCATTGTTGTGACCATCTCCGTACCCGGCGGAGAGGAAATAGCCAAGCGTACTTTCAATCCGCGTCTGGGCATAGAAGGGGGAATATCCATCATCGGCACATCAGGCATTGTGAAGCCGTTCTCCAGCGAAGCTTTTATAAGCTCCATCCGAAAGTCGATGGAAGTGGCATGCGCCACAGGCAGCCCGCGTATAGTTATCAGCTCCGGAGCAAAGAGCGAACGGTACATCAAGGCTTATTATCCCGAACTGCCGGCACAGGCCTTTGTCCATTACGGCAACTTCATCGGCGAGACGCTGAAGATTGCCGATAAGCTGAAACTACCCCGTGTCACGCTGGGAGTAATGATAGGCAAAGCCGTGAAACTGGCGGAAGGTCACCTCGATACCCATAGCAAGAAAGTGACGATGAACAAGGAGTTCATTCAGGACATAGCGCACCGGACAGGATGCAACGAAGATGTATTGACCGCTATCCGGAATATGAATCTGGCACGGGAACTATGGGATATTATCCCTGCGGAAAAACTGGAGACATTCTCCAAACTGCTGACAGAGCATTGCAAACAATGCTGCGCTCCCCTGCTGCCCGATGGAGAACTCACGATTTTATTAATCAGCGAAGACGGAAAAATATATGTATGAAAAAGGCATTGATGATAATGTACATGGCGATTGCCGTATCGACCGCACAGGCACAATCTCCTCTCTCCTTTTATGCAGAGGCGGGAATCGGAACTTCCCGCCTCTACGGAAAGCACTCTTGCTGTGATACGCGAATAGCCTGCAAAGCGGGGATAGGCGCGAAATACGCACTGAACAAGACCTGGGTCTTGCAATCTGCTTTGGAGTTTGTATCCATAGGCGGCAAGGATGATATGGACTATGTGAAGAACGCCAAGATGAACGAGCTATACTTGCAGATACCTATCAGAATAGCTGCAAGGTTGCCATTGGGAAAAGATTACCATGCCTCGCTGAATGCCGGTCCGTACATTGCCTGCGGCGTGGGCGGGAAGACATCCGGCAGCATCCCGTATTATCACGACGCCGGTTCTTCCAGCGGGAACCGGCTTTTCAAGATAGATACTTTCGGCAACGTATTGGAGAATAATGCCGGAAACAGGCGGCTGGACGGCGGTATCATCGTGGGAATCACATTTGAATACCGCAGGCTCATTATCGGTGCAGAGGCACAAGTGGGATTGGTAAAGATCAACCAGCAACTAAGGCAGGTAATAGACACGGAAGAATTCCATAATTACCTGCCACGAAACTTTGCTTCATTCTTCACCGTAGGATATAAGTTCCGATAAAGGAATACTGCCCGTAGGGTTCGTGCCCGACACTTTCTTACTCAAAATGAGATTTCGTGGAGCTTCGCCAATAAATCCTCGATGCTGGTGAGACATATCGGTTCTTCACCGGGACGATGCAGGACAAAAGCGCCGCCGCCTTTCAAATCGCCCGTTTCGATGTAGGTTTCCGACTCCACGTTGCGGTTGGCAAGGATGCCGTTACGCTGCAATGCCTTACGCACCATGGCGTATCTCTGCCCATGCCCTGACAAACGTATCTGCATGGTATATTCATTATCTACACGGAACAATCCGGTTTCCAAATCAAACACGATACCTTTACGGGCGAAAAAGCTGCTAAGGCTGCCGTTCAGAGCAAGGTCCTCGGGAGTACCGATGGTGACGCCGTTCGCCTTGTCCATAAGCCAGATTTTGTCGGCTATCTGCAAAGCCAGTTCGAGGTCGTGTGTAGAGAGGAAAATGGTCTTGTCCGTCTGGCGGCTGAGGTGGTGCAGCAGTTGCATCATTTCCACTTTGCTGGGAAAATCAAGAAAGGCTGTAGGTTCATCCAGATAAATCACGGGAGTTTCCTGGGCAAGCGCTTTGGCTATCATGACTTTCTGGCGCTCACCGTCACTTAACGTATGTACCATCCGATGCGCAAGGTGAGGAATACCTACCAGAGCAACGGCTCGCTCCACCACCTGCCTGTCCTCTTTGGTAAGCGTACCCCAAAAGCCCGTATAGGGACTGCGTCCCAATCCTATCAATTCCGTAACGGACATATTGCGGATGTCGCATTTCTCTGTCAGCACTACGCTGATAACGCGCGACAGTTGCTTGTCGGTATAGGACTCAATCTCCTTGCCTTGAATACGTATCTCTCCACCCAGTTTGGGCTGGAAAGCGGACAGGGTGCGGAGCAGTGTGGACTTACCCACTCCGTTAGCACCCAGCAGGCAGGTCAGCTCGCCACTGTTGATGCCTGCACAGATGCCGTCCGCCACTACCTTCACATCACTCTTACCGGGATAGCCGATAGAAAGATTCTCGATATGTATAGTCTCGTTCTTCAATGTTATATGTAATATTAGAGTTCAATATACTTGATATTTTATTCGTTCAACTCCCCTTTTCTCTTTCTGAAAAGCACGGATGCAACCACCGGCGCACCTACCAGCGCAGTCACCGAATTAACGGGCAACGCTCCTTCGAATCCCGGCATGCGGGCTATCAGGTTACACACCAACGCCAAGGCTGCACCTACCAGCAGGGTAGCGGGCATCAATATGCGATGGTCGGACGTGTGAAAAATGGCGCGGCATAAATGAGGCACTGCCAACCCGATAAACATAATAGGACCGCAGTAGGCGGTGACAATGGCCACCAGCACTCCGGAACAGGATATGACGAACAGGCGCGCCCGTTTGATATTCAATCCTAAGTTACGTGCATAACCGTCGCCCAACAACAACAGGTTCATGGTCTTTATCAGCAGGAACGACAAGGGCAGCAACACCGCCATGATACAGACAAACAGCAGCATCTGATCGCCGGAGACACGTGCAAAACTGCCCAGCCCCCAGATAACGTACGCCCGTATATCCTCTTCCACACTGAAATATTTCAATACACCGATAACGGCACTTGCCACATAACCTATCATCACACCGATAATGAGCAGCGTTACATTCCCCTTTACTTTTTGGGAGACGTAGACAATCAGCGCCATGACCGACAATGCCCCGATAATGGCAGCCACGGACAACGCCACCTCTCCCATATACCCCAAACGGCTCAGTGCCACACCGCCCATAGCACCGGACAGCAGTACCACACAAGCCACTCCCAGGCTCGCTCCCGAACTGATGCCCAGCACCGAAGGTCCTGCCAGCGGATTACGGAACACCGTCTGCATCTGCAAACCGCTGACCGAAAGCCCCGCTCCCGCCACCAATGCCGTCAAGGCCTGCGGCACACGGCTTTTCCAAAGGATATTGCTCCAGATAACTTCCTGGTTGCTCATCGTATCGGGATTGGAAGCCGCTCCTGTCCCCCACAGCAATTCCCATATCTTGCCAAACGGGATATGGACGGAACCCAACAGCAGGTTCAGCAAAAAGAGCAGGAAGATGGATGCCAGTATAAGGAGCATCAACGGCAATGCAGGTCTTTTCATTAGTTCAGTCGCTCGTAATAAGTGGGTTTATAATCGGGCAGCAGGTCGGGATGAAAAGCATGAATCAAATCTTCCAATACTACCTCAGGCTGCATGGGCATACTCTCATAGAAGGGTTTCTCACGCATATTGCAATAGATTACTCCTTTCTCGCGAAAAGCGCGAAAGTCGGCATAACGAGGGTCCAAAGACTTCAAGGCATCGTAAGAGAATGTTCCGTCGTAACTGTTGACAATGCGCCAATAGTCGGCACTCTCCGCCCTACTGTACACCGTCTCGAAATCCAGTGTCACACCGCCCGAACGCGGATCGCCTTTCAGGAAATAGTCTGCACCGGCATCCCGGAACAGTTCGGCAAGGAAACTCTTTCCGCCTACTGCATACCAGTTGCCGCCACGCATTTCACCGCTGAACACCACAGGACGCTTTTTTACACCGGCAGCCAATTCTTTCAGCTCGTTATACCGCTTCTCTATCCCGGCAAAACGGGCATTCGCCTCTGCTTCCCGACCGATGAACATACCGATGAACTTTATCCATTCAGCCTGCCCCAACGGAGTCATTTCCTTATATCCCAAGTGCGGCACCAGCGGAATGCCTGTTTCGCACATGGCGTCATATCCGCCCCGTTTGAAAGGAGAGATAAAGATAACATCGGGATTAATGCTCATAATCACCTCGTTATCGAAGTTCCCCTCAATCCCGATTTTGGATGTCTTGCCCGCCTTCAGACGCCCGTTCATCTCCTTATTGAAAAGATGGCGGGTACTGGTAATGCCCACCACATAATCGCAGGCATCCAACCGGATAAAGTTGGAGAGTTGCAGGGAAGTCATGCAGATAACATGCTTCACCGGAGTTTCTATCACGGTATAATCGGCAGGAATACCGGCAGGCTTCGTACCCCTCGGAACCAAAGCATACCGAAAGGTATTCCCCTCTTCTTTTTGAGGGTCGTGTATGTCCACCAGACGCACATTCCCCGGCAGATGTTTCACCGCATAGCCTTTGGCGTAGACGGGAATAACGGCTGTTGCGGTATCCGCAACGGAAACCGCAACAGCCGCAGTATCGGAATTGCCGGATGCTTGCCGGGACTTTGTACCGCACGAAGTCATAGACACTGCACACGCAAATACAAGACCCATGAGAGGTAATCTGATCATGATTGTTCGGTTTTATATTTCAGGGCACAATATTCGGCAATTTTGAGGAGATACGCAAACTCTTCCCGAACAAATCGTTATAAAAGAAACTACAAGTTCATCAAATCGTTCAATGCCTCGCTCATGCTAGGATGTGTGAAGATGAAATCACGCAGGAAAGTATACTCCTGCCTCATCTTCATAGCCATCGCCACCAGATTGATTACTTCACTCGACTCCGGGCCAAACAGAGTGCAACCCACTATTTTATCGGTATCGGCATCCACTATCACCTTGAACAACCCGTCCGTATTGCCCAATGTACGGGCACGGGGAATGGCGGAGACGGGGAGTTTGTTTACCTTAATGTTCAAACCTTTCTCACGTGCTTCGGTCTCACTCATACCGATACGTGAAAGCGGCGGATCTATAAACACCGAATAGCTCACCGGCTCACGGTCGGACACCTTACGCTCTCCCGCTCCAAACAGGTCTTCGCGGAGAATACGGTAATCGTCCAACGAAATATAAGTAAATTGCAGTCCGCCTTTCACATCACCGATAGCACGGATATTGGGATTGGTAGTCTGCAAATGCTCGTTCACGATAATAGCACCACGTTCGTTCACCTCTACTCCTGCCTCAGGCAGATTCAATCCCGCAGTATTGGGACGACGTCCGGTAGCCCAAAGAATAGCATCCGCGTCCAATTGCAGAATCTTGCCTGTCACGGCATCCTGATAGACAACCACCGTACCTTCCACGGACTGCACACGGGCATTCAGGCAGAAAGTGATGCCTTTCTTTTCCAACACTTCCTGCACGCTGGCAGCAATGTCACGGTCTTCACGGGCTATCAGTTCGGAATAACTTTCCAACACTGTCACCTGCGATCCGAAAGAAGCGTACATCGAAGCGAACTCCAAGCCGATATACCCGCCGCCTACGATAACAAGATGCTTAGGAAGCTCCGCCAGTTCCATAATGGAAGTGCTGGTGTATACTTTCGGATTGTCCTTTACTCCCCCGATAGGCGGAATGATGGTTTCAGCTCCCGTATTGACAAATATCTGCTGGGCTTGAAGCTGAATCGTTTCTTCCGCCATACGTACTTCCACCACATCAGGACCGACAAAAGAACCTGTACCCGTATATACCGTTATATTAGGATTGTCTGACAGATTACGGTAATTCTTCTGACGCAGGAAAGAAGTAACTTCCTCTTTCCGTGCAACAGACTGGCGGTAGTATGCCCGTTTCTGTTCCCAGGACGCACTCGTATCTGCCAACTTTGCCGAATGTATCAGTGTCTTGGTCGGAATACATCCGATATTAATACACGTACCGCCGTACATCTTATCCGAACGTTCTATCATAGCAACAGTAAAGTTCCGTTCGGCCAGCCCGGCAGCGAGTGTCTTGCCTCCTTTTCCAAAGCCGATAATAATAGCATCATACTTTTTCATAGTCTTATTTTTCCAATTGGTTCAATACTCTTTTTGCACTGTCCGCCAGCACCACGATAGCTCCGGCAAGGATGGCGGTATCCTTTATCACCAGTCGTCCGGCCCCTGTCAGCAAAGGGAAGCCATGCTCTCCGCTTCCCAAATCGGGAACCCACACTTCAGGAGTAGTGACAAGGAACGAAAGCGTGCCGACAGTCATTATGACGGCCAGCGCAGCCCCTGCCAGTCCGATTTTCGGAAAGAATATCCCCAGAAAAGTAAGGATACCGATTGCCATAATCAGTATGCCAAGACCGCGGGAGAAGCCGTAGGTATTGTTCTCTACATGCCACCGGTGCTTGGCTTCGTCAAACTCTCCCTCTTTCAGCTTGTATTCCTTGTATTCCGGTGCAGGCTTATCGTAGAAGAAACTCATAAAAGGACTGTTTGCCACGAACGGAACGATTCCTTCGGCTTCGTAGTTCCAGAATTTCAAGCCGCCTATCCATACAAATATCACAAGAATGGCCACGCGGATGAGGTTGATACCCAACTTTTGGGAAGAAGCGGCCAGCGTCAGTGCCGCAAGGAACAGTTTTTGCAATTTCGTTTTCATATTTTTGTTGTTTTAGGTTCACCGCAGAGACACTCGGGTGAAATGTTTTTGCAAAGATCCCTGTTTCCTGCCGGTTGTGGAATGGCAATTATTCCGTAACAGTTGGCAATTCTTCCCGATGTGCTTGTTTCCGATACTCCGACACACTCTCTCCCGTCATTTTCTTGAAGAAGCGGCTGAATGCAGCCAAGTCCTCAAAGCCCAGAATGGCGCTGATTTCCTTAGCGCTCTTCCGTGTGTACAGCAGCAGGCGTCTGGCTTCCGCACCTATCCGTTCGTGAATGATGCGAAGCGGAGAAGGCAGTCCGCAGGCAGAAAACAAGTTGGAAAGCGTCTTAGGCGAACGGCAAAGCATATCGGCATAGTCCTGCACCTGTTTCTTTTCACGGAAATGCTGGTCTACCAGCACATAGAACCGACGGACAACATCGAAAGTCCTTTCATTCTCCTGCCCCACACCAAACCTTGCACGTGCTATGCGCGTACAGGTGATGATGAAACGTTTCAGTACAATCCGCAACATCTCTTCCTGAAGATTGTCATTAATGGCGGACTCCTGACGGAAGATGCGGACTATATCATGCAGGTTGGACGATTGCTCCTCGGACAGCTTCAGCCGCATCACCCGGGACGAACCGTAGAACAGAAAGCCGTTGCAGGACACCTCATTGTCATGTCCGTAGATGCAGTAGAAGTTACTGTTGAAAACAAAGGTCAGAAACTCACCTGCCACCTCTTTGATAGTCAGATGATGCAGCGGGGTAAGCGTGACAATCTCGTCTTTCGCCAGCTTCATGGGTATATGGTCTACCTCGATGGCGAGCGTGCCGCTCTGTACCCAGAGAAACTTATACAGAGTCTTGTCGCGTTGCAGCGGCTTGTTTTCGTGAAAGCGGGATGTCATTGCGATATTGCCGTTCAAACGCGTATTCAGTTGGTAGTCCATAGGCTTCCATTATTTGTAAGGGTAACAAAGATAGCGAATATCTTGCTTACTATTGATTATTTCCCGATTTTTGCACATAAAAAACAGAATGTCCCCTATTCAATTCGTATCCCTCGGCCCCGGTGAAGCCGAACTCATCACCCTGAAAGGACTGAAAGCCCTGCAAAATGCCGACTGTATCTTCTGTCCCGAAACACCCGTCCGCGACGGTCATTCCCTGTCACGCGCCGCCGACATCATGCTCCGGCTCGACATACCCGCCAACCGTATCCGCCGCTTCTCCCTGCCCATGAGCAAGCAGCGGACCGATGCCCTCAACGCCTACGACCAAGTGTATGCCGCCGCCCTTTCCCTGCATCACGCCGGCAAGAAAGTGGCTATCGTGGCAGAGGGCGATGCAGGCTTCTACTCCTCTGTACATTATATATATGAGAAACTGCAAGCCGCCGGCATCCCCGTAGAACAGATTGCCGGCATCCCCGCTTTCATCGCTGCCGGAGCACGGGGCGGATTGCACATCGCCAGCCGGGAAGAGAGGCTGACCGTAATTCCCGGCATCACCACCGCCGAAGAGATAGAACGGCTGATACAATCGCAGAACACGGTAGTCATCATGAAACTGTCGCAGTGCACCGATGAAGTGCACCGTTGCATCCGCCTTCATCCCGAATACGATTACCGCTATTTCGAGAATGTAGGCACTCCGCAGGAGAAATACATCAGTGACGGGCAGCAGCTTGAAACACTCCGTTTTCCTTATTTCTCTCTGCTTATCATCCGTCACAATGGCTTCTGACGCCGATTTAATACAATTTCGCACAGAGTACGAGTGATTTTTGCAGAAATGGCTTACCTTTGCACCTTGTGTAATTAAAAAAGATAAAGACATGAAGAAACTTGCTTTTTATATGTTGATGCTGGTTATGAGCATCGGTTATGCCTATGCACAAGGCGGGGCAGACATTAAATTCGACAAGACCACCCATAACTTCGGAACATTCTCCGAAAATAATCCGGTGGTAAGCTGCACGTTTACATTCACCAACGTGGGAGACGCTCCGCTGGTAATCCATCAGGCAGTGGCATCTTGCGGATGCACAGTGCCCGAATACACGCAAGAGCCGGTGATGCCCGGAAAGACCGGAACCATCAAGATTACCTACAACGGTACAGGCAAATACCCCGGACACTTCAAGAAGTCCGTTACGCTGCGCACCAACGCCAAGACCGAAATGATGCGTCTGTTCGTTGAAGGCGACATGACTGCCAAAGACGCCAAATAAACGTTTTTATGATACAGAAAAAAGGAGAATTTTTCAATTCTCCTTTTTTTTTGCTTTCTTTGAAGTCTATAATGGAATACATATCGCAATCATAACAATAAAAATAAAACAGCTATTATGAAACAAGAAGAAGAGAAAGCAATCGGCGTACCGGAAAACGCGTTCCGCGAACTGAAGCCGGGAGAGGTCTACAATCCCCTGATGAGTCCCGACAAGAAATATCCCGAAGTAAACCTGTGGTCGGTACTGTGGGGCATCGCCATGGCGGTACTGTTTTCGGCAGCGGCAGCCTATCTGGGGCTGAAAGTGGGACAGGTATTCGAAGCCGCCATCCCCATCGCCATTATCGCTGTCGGCGTGTCCGGTGCAGCCAAGCGTAAAAACGCTCTGGGCGAAAACGTCATCATCCAGTCCATCGGAGCCAGCTCCGGAGTAATTGTGGCAGGCGCAATCTTTACCCTGCCCGCACTGTATATCCTACAGGAAAGCTATCCGCAGGAAATCACCGTAACATTTGCACAAGTATTCATCAGTTCGCTGCTGGGCGGCGTACTGGGTATCCTTTTCCTTATCCCATTCCGTAAATATTTTGTAAGTGACATGCACGGCAAATATCCTTTCCCCGAGGCCACCGCAACGACGCAGGTGCTTGTATCGGGAGAAAAAGGCGGCAGTCAGGCAAAACCGTTGCTGACGGCGGGTATTATCGGCGGTCTGTACGACTTCATCGTTGCCACTTTCGGTTGGTGGAACGAAAACTTCACCACCCGTGTATGCGGCTTCGGCGAAATGCTGGCAGAAAAAGCCAAGCTGGTGTTCAAGGTAAACACCGGAGCTGCCGTACTGGGTCTGGGCTATATCGTCGGACTGAAATACGCCTCTATCATCTGCGCCGGCTCGCTTGCCGTATGGTGGATTATCATCCCCGGCATGTCCCTTATCTGGGGCGACAGCGTGCTGAACCAATGGAATCCGGAGATTACCGCCACCGTAGGTGCCATGTCTCCCGAAGAAATCTTCAAGTACTATGCCAAGAGCATCGGTATCGGCGGCATTGCAATGGCGGGTATCATCGGCATCATCAAGTCATGGGGCATCATCAAGAGTGCCGTAGGGCTGGCTGCCAAGGAAATGGGCGGCAAGGCTGATGCGGAAACCAACGTGAAGCGTACACAACGCGACCTTTCCATGAAGATTATCGCTATCGGTTCTATCGTGACGCTGATACTGGTTACGCTGTTCTTCTACTTCGATGTGATGCAGGGCAACCTGATGCACACGGTAGTGGCTATCCTGCTCGTTGCGGGCATCTCGTTCCTCTTCACCACCGTAGCAGCCAATGCCATTGCCATTGTGGGAACCAACCCGGTATCGGGCATGACGCTGATGACGCTTATCCTTGCATCGGTAGTAATGGTGGCGGTAGGCCTGAAAGGTCCCGGCGGAATGGTGGCAGCGCTGGTTATGGGCGGTGTGGTTTGTACGGCACTGTCCATGGCGGGCGGTTTCATCACCGACCTTAAGATTGGCTACTGGCTGGGAAGCACTCCCGTGAAACAGGAGACGTGGAAGTTCCTCGGAACAATCGTTTCGGCAGCTACCGTAGGCGGTGTGATGATTATCCTGAACAAGACATACGGATTTACCAGCGGACAACTGGCTGCTCCGCAGGCCAACGCAATGGCGGCGGTTATCGAACCGCTGATGAACGGTGTAGGTGCACCGTGGCTGCTTTACGGCATCGGTGCGGTGCTGGCTATCGTGCTAAATGCCTGCAAGATTCCTGCACTGGCTTTTGCACTGGGCATGTTCATCCCGTTGGAGCTGAACGTTCCGCTGGTAGTGGGCGGTGCCGTAAACTGGTACGTAACCAGCCGCAGCAAGGATGCAACCCTCAATGCCGAACGTGGCGAGAAAGGTACGCTGCTGGCGTCCGGCTTCATTGCCGGCGGTGCGCTGATGGGTGTGGTAAGCGCGGCAATGCGCTTCGGCGGTGTCAATATGGTGAACGACGCATGGCTCAGCAATACATGGTCTGAAGTGCTGGCGCTGGGCGCTTATGCCATCCTGATATTCTACCTCGTAAAGGCTTCGATGAAAACGAAATAAGCTGCGGGGACACTGAAACAAATTCAGATAATACAAAACAATATTCACCATGAGAAAGATTCTATTTCTATCCCTTCTGTTTGCCGCAACGATGTTGTCCGCACAGAGTCCCGTCGAACTGCCGTTATGGCCCGACGGAGCTCCCAATACAAACGGACTGACCGGTGAACAGGAAGATTTGAAAGGCGGCCGCGTTGCCAACGTGACCCATCCTTCCATAACCGTTTACCGTCCGGCAAAGCCCAACGGTATGGCCGTCATTATGTGCCCCGGCGGCGGATACGCCCGTCTTGCCATGAACCACGAAGGGCACGACATGGCGGCCTGGTTCACGACGCAAGGCATCACGTATGCGGTACTGAAGTACCGCATGCCGAACGGGCACAACGAGATTCCCCTGTCGGATGCCGAGCAAGCCATCCGCCTGGTACGCAAACATGCCGGGGAATGGGGTGTCAACCCCGGCCGTATCGGTATCATGGGAGCATCCGCAGGCGGACATCTGGCAGCTTCCCTTGCCACGTTATACGGCAGCGACGCTACCCGTCCCGACTTCCAGATACTGTTCTACCCCGTCATCTCCATGCTGAAAGGCGTGACCCACAGCGGTTCCCGTCAAAACCTTATCGGAGAGACTCCTTCGGCCGAACTGGAACAGAAATACTCGCTCGAAAGGCAGGTATCTCCCAAAACGCCGCAAGCCTTCATCATGCTGTCGGCAGATGATGCAACCGTACTGCCCATCAACGGCATCGGTTATTTCCTTGCCCTGCGCGAACAGAAAGTACCTGCCACACTGCACGTCTATCCCACCGGCGGTCACGGATGGGGCTTCCGCGACAGCTTCACCTACAAGCGCCAATGGACCGGCGAGCTGGAAAAATGGCTGAGAGAAGGACTGACCTTCCCGGAGAAGTAACGCTTCTGTAACAGCCGTTTACGCCAATCATCATTAACCTGTTCAACCCTTAAAACTTATTTACCATGAAAATACACGGACTATTGCTTGCCGCTGCCTTTCTTCCTGTCGCCCTTGCGGCGCAGGAAGACCGGTATGCGCAAATTACCAATCCCAAACTCACAAGTATCAACAAAGAGCCGCCCCGCAGCACCTTCACCTCTTACACGAATGAGGCGGATGCCGTTGTCAACGACCGCAAGAACGGAACATTCCGCATCTCCCTCAACGGCAAGTGGAAATTCAACTATGTGGAGAACTTCGCCGATCGCCCTACCGACTTTATGGATATCCATGCAGACGTAAGCAAATGGCCGGACATCAACGTTCCCGGCAATTGGGAGCTGCAAGGTTTCGGCACGCCTGTCTACGTCAACCAGTCGTATGAGTTCTGCTCTCCCGGCTATGCCCCCTATTGGGACAAGCCCAACCCGCCCTACGTTCCCAAAGAGTGGAATCCTACGGGAACCTACCGCCGTACCTTCACCCTGCCTGCCGACTGGGACAACAAAGAAATTTTCCTGAGCGCCGACGGAGTGCGCGGAGCGGCATTCTACTACCTCAACGGCAAATTTGCAGGCATGAGCAAAGATTCCAAGACTCCCGCACGCTTCAACGTCACTTCCCTTGCCCGCAGAGGCGAGAACGTGATTGCCATACAGGTGCACCGCTTCTCCGACGGCAATTATCTGGAGTGCCAGGATTTCTGGCGCATCAGCGGCATCGAACGGGACATCTACATGTATGCCCAGCCGCAAATACACCTGACGGACTTCAAGGCGGAGACTCCCCTGGACGGAGATTACCGCAACGGAATCCTGAAGCTGAAAGTGAAGTTTGCCAACGAAACCGGCAAAGAGGCCCCGTTCCTCGTAAGCTATCGTTTGCTGGACAGCAAAGACAAGCTGATTGCCCAATCCTCAACCCGTGTAAGCTACGGTCAGACGGAAGTGGAGTTTACCCCAAAGACAATCAAAGAACCGTTGCAGTGGACAGCCGAAACGCCTAACCTCTACACGCTCGTCATCAGTCTGAAACATACCAACGGTGACGTTATCGAGGCCACCGGTTGCAAAGTAGGGTTCCGCACCGTAGAGATAAAAGACAAGCAACTGATGGTAAACGGCAAACCTATCCTCGTAAAAGGCGTCAACTATCACGAGCATAATGAATACACCGGCCATTACGTTCCCGAAGAGCTTATGCTGAAAGATTTCGAACTTTGGAAGCAGTACAACATAAACACGATCCGTACCTGCCACTACCCGCAGCAGGAACGTTTCTATGAGCTGTGCGACCAATATGGCTTCTACGTCATAGACGAAGCCAATATCGAGAGCCACGGAATGGGCTATAATCTGAACGTAGGCGGCACGCTGGGTAATAACCCGCTATTTACAAAAGCGCATATAGACCGCACCATGAACATGTACGAGCGCGACAAGAACCATCCTTGCATCATCACCTGGTCGCTTGGCAACGAAGCGGGAAACGGCCTGAACTTCTACGTCACCTACAATACGCTGAAAGCATTGGACAGCCGTCCCGTGCAATACGAACGCGCCCTGCTGGAATGGAACACGGACATCTTCTGCCCCATGTACCACAGTCCCGCCCGTATCGAGAAATACGCACAGAACCCCGAAATGACCCGCCCGCTCATCCTCTGCGAATATGCCCATGCCATGGGCAACAGCCTCGGCAATTTCCAGGATTACTGGAACATCATCGAGAAATACCCCATCCTGCAAGGCGGCTGTATTTGGGACTGGGTAGACCAGGGACTTGCCACCAAGACCGCTGACGGCCGTAAATACTGGGCATACGGCGGCGACTACGGCGAGTACGGCACCCCGTCCGACGGTGACTTCTGTATCAACGGCATAGTATATCCCGACCGCAGCGTCAAGCCGCAGACCGAGGAAATGGGGAAGGTGTATCAGAACATCAAGTTCTTCGACTTCGACCCGGCAGCCTCTGTCGTAAAGATACGCAATGATTTCTCTTTCACCAATCTCGACAAATACGACTTCCATTACATCATCCGCCATCACGGCAAAGAGATTTACAAAGGCCGTATCAAAGATATCAAGGCCGAACCGGGACAAACCGTCACCAGTCCGTTCCTCAATGGCATTCCCGCCACCAACAGCTCGACCGGAGACGTACGCATAGAGTTCTATGCCGCTATCCGTACTCCCGAACCGTTCCTTCCGGCAGGTACGGTCATTGCCCGTGAACAGACCTATGCGCATACTTTCCATAAGGAAGATGCCCCGAAACAGGCATTCGCCGGTTCGGAAGAAGACGACCGGCAAGTCGTTTTCTCCGGTCCGCACTTCAAGGCAACCTTCGACAAGCAAAGCGGCCTGCTGGTATCTTACCGATACAAGAAGCAGGAGTACATTCATAACGGGCAAGGTCCCCGCCCCTTCTTCTGGCGCGCCCCTACCGACAATGACTACGGAGCCAAACTTCCCGTACGTTTGAAAGCATGGAAAGAGGCCAGCTATCAGGAGCCGAAAGCCGAAAGCTTCAACGTAGTGCGCGACAAAGATACTACGGCGGTAAAAGTGACCTACCGCTTCCCGCAGACCGATACCCGCTGGGATATAACGTATAAGGTATACGGCAACGGAGTTATCAAGGTAGACAACCATTTCGTTGCAGAGAACGCCCAAACACCGATGATACCGCGTGTGGGACTGCGTATGCAGCTACCCGCCCGCATCACCTCGCTGACCTACTACGGCCGGGGTCCGGAAGAGAATTACCGCGACCGCCGCACCTCACAGTTCATCGGCGAATACACATCGGGTATCCAAGATATGTACGAGCCTTATGTCCGTCCGCAAGAAAACAACCACCGCACGGACATCTATTGGTGCACCCTCACCAGCAAAGCAAAAGAAGGTCTGCTGTTTGTTGCCGACCGCACTTTCGAAATGAATGTATCCAACTATCCGCTGGAAAGCCTGGATAGCGGTGAGTCTATCGAGAACGGCTCTCCCCGTACCGAAAAGACCAATCACCGCCATCTCACCGACCCGCAGCCGGAACCGTCCGTAGACCTCTTCATAGACTACCGCATGATGGGCGTAGGCGGTGACGACAGTTGGGGAGCTTTGGCTCACGAACCTTATCTGATACGTCCCGGCAAGCAGAATGCCATCAGTTACGGTTTCGCGATTGTACCGTTCGACAAGGGAACGGATTTCAAGAGTTTGATATATAGATATTAAAGCTGTCCAGCTATGAAAACGTTATCCGGCATATCCCAGATTTTATTTAACAGGTTCTACTGTATATTCCGTACCTTGCCTTGCGTTTTCTGTACTTTGGCAATAGCATCGTCCGTTTCCGCACAGGAAACGGACAATGCCATGCTGAAATACGGTTTGAATTTCCTCAAGACTCCCTACGTGGCACATACGCTGGAAGTGAATGAAGAAGAAAAACTTGTAGTCAACTTCGACGAAGTGGATTGCACCACTTTTGTGGAGTATGTGCTTGCTCTGGCACTTTCTCCTGTCAAGAATGGCACAATAGACAATGCCGACTACGCACGCACCCTGCAAAGCATCCGCTATCGCGACGGCAAAATCGACGGTTACACTTCCCGCCTGCACTACATTGCCGATTGGGTGAACAACGGCGTCAGACATGGTTTCATGAAAGACATAACCGCCGCCAACAGCCCCGATACGGTAAGGCTGTCCCTCAACTTCATGTCTGCGCATTCCAAAGCATACAAACACCTGGAGTCTTCTCCCGAAAACATCAGCAAGATTGAAGAAATAGAAAAGTCGCTCTCCGGACAACTGTTCCATTATATCCCCAAAAACAAACTGCCCGATGAAGGATTCGGGTGGATAAAGGATGGCGATATCATAGCCATTACCACCAACATTCCCGGGCTGGATGTGGTCCATCTGGGACTTGCCTGCTATGAAAAGGGAGTATTGAAACTGCTCCATGCCTCCTCTACGCAGAAAATGGTAGTCGTCTCGCAAGAGCCATTGGCACAGATGCTGAAAAGGAATAAGAAGTTTACAGGAATCAGAGTGTTAAGAATAAAATAATACTCTCCCAATAACTGTTATCCTATCATTAAAAACTATATCTTTGCATAGTAAGGACTTTCCGTCCGACATCTGTCTTTCTTTCGTCCGACAGATGTCGGACGAAAATTACACACCTGTCGGACGAAAGAGAAACTGCTATCGGACGATTACTTCTTAGTAAGAAAAAAACAACTCATTGCAGGGATGGAAATTATTCATTGCAGTGGCAAAACAATTTATTCATGAGTGCATACTATGACCTTTACGAAACTCCCTCTCCTAACGGAAGCGAGGAAAAAAAATCTCTCCATGCCCGTATATGTCCTAAAGAAACTTATACCCAAAAAGAGTTTGTAGAACACGTTGCTATGTTTCAGCATCTGCCCAAAAACATTATAGGGGCGGCACTGGACGCTTGCATCGACGAACTGTGCGACCTGCTTGCCAACGGCAACATTGTAGAACTCGGAGAGTTGGGATTTTTCAGCACTTCATTGAAATGCACTCAGGATACCGATGATGAGAAAAAGAAAATCAGGTCCGAATCTGTCCGTTTTCAAAACGTACATTTGCGTATCAGCAACACATTCCGCAAGAAAATCAGACAAAGAATGAAACTGGAAAGGACACATTCTCCGACTAAGAAATCGAAGAAAACGGAAACAACAGAAGAAACAAGGAAAGAAAGGCTGATGCTGTTTCTGCAGGAAAATGTTTGTATCACCAAAAACGAATATATTCACCTGACCGGGCTGACAAGGCATGCAGCCATCGATGAACTGAACAAATTCATCCGGCAAGGTATCCTGCGGCGTCGGGGCATAAGCCGCTCCACAGTTTATATAAATAATATTCAGCATTAACAGAAGAATGGAAACTACGGAAATGGAACAATCCATGCAGTGGTTCGTCTTTTTCAAAGACCAGCTGCTGCTGAAGAAAGAGTACACAACAAACGGAGAGAACAAATACGGTATACCTCATGGAGTAACCCCTCCTGTAACACCCGCAGCGGGATGCAAAATACACGAGGTAACTCTGACCGGCGGAAAGAAAGTAAAGGCTTGCGCACTCGGACAGCCCGTACCCGAAACCGAAGAATGGGTAATGACAGGCTTGCGCGCTTCTTACGACTACCTGCCATTGGCAGATTATCAGGCAGCGGGAAAAGCATTCCAGATACTCTATTGGGACAGCCACAGCCGTTTCTGTCCCGTATGCGGCACTCCTATGGAACAGCAGACTCCTATCATGAAGAAATGCCCGGAGTGCGGCAATGAGATGTATCCTCCCGTTTCTACGGCTATCATCGTGCTGATACGGAAAGGCAAAGAAATATTGCTGGTACATGCACGCAACTTCCGCGGCACGTTCCACGGGTTAGTAGCCGGCTTCCTCGAAACGGGCGAAACGTTGGAACAATGCGTAGAGCGGGAAGTTATGGAAGAAACGGGGCTAAGGGTGAAAAACATCACTTATTTCGGCAGTCAGCCCTGGCCTTATCCCAGCGGATTAATGGTAGGATTCATAGCCGACTATGAAAGCGGGGAAATCAAACTGCAAGCCGATGAACTCAGTTCCGGCGCATTCTATTCCAAAGACAACCTGCCGGAAATACCCCGGAAACTAAGCATTGCAAGAAAACTAATTGACTGGTGGCTGGAGAATAATTGAAAGGACGGATTAATAATTAAAGGAAAAGACAAAAAAACAGATTGCGGAAAACACGCACTCGCAAACGAACAACTACGAATGAAACGACTCTCATTCACATCAACCAATCGGCGTGCAACCGCAATCTGTAGTACTATCTGTTAACTGTAGGCTGCTGTTGCATATAAGAACAGCATTTAACGGGAATTGATTTGCCAACCGGTATAAAGAATATAAAAGAAACTTAATACATTCCGGCTTATCACCTGCCCGCACTGCAAAAACAAAAGGTGCAAGCAGCTTCCTGCCACTTGCACCTTTCCATATATGAAAATCAAACAGTCTTAGATACCGAGTGATTTGCGCACTGCCTCCACTTTCTTTTCAGCCTCGGCATTTGCGCTGGCATAACACTTAGGACATCCCATTTCGCCTTTCACCTCGATATAGAACTTAATCTTAGGTTCCGTACCCGAGGGACGAACGGAAATCTTCGTACCGTCTTCCGTAAAGTACTGAAGCACATTGGATGTTTCGGGCATATCCAAAGCGGTTACATTGCCTTTGGCATCGGTAGCCTTCAGCGTCTTGTAGTCCTTAGTCAAAGAAACGGCAGAGCCACCGATTTCTTTCGGCGGATTGGCGCGGAAGTTATCCATCATAGCCTTGATTTCATCGGCGCCGCTCTTACCCGGCTTCACTACGTTGACGGTAGTTTCTTTGGAGAAACCGTACTCTACGTAGATGTCCATCAGGATGTCATACAGCGTCTTGCCCTGGTCTTTGGCCCATGCACAGATTTCCGCCAACAATGAACAAGCGGAAACGGCATCTTTATCGCGAACGAAGTCTTCGGCAAGGAAGCCGTAGCTTTCTTCACCGCCGCCGATGTATTGCTGCTTGCCTTCGCGCAGACGGATTTCACGTGCAATCCATTTGAAACCGGTATAGCAGTCGAGCATCTCAATCTTGTTCTTATCGGCAACGGCCTTGATAAGTTCGGTAGTCACAATGGTCTTTACAATAAAGTCCGTAGGCTGCATCTTGCCGGTTGCGATACGGTTCTTGATAATATAGTACAGGAAGAGCAGGCAGGTCTGGTTACCGTTAATCAGCACCCATTCGCCCTTGTCGTCCTTGCAAGCCATACCTACGCGGTCGGCATCCGGGTCGCTTGCCATCACGATGTCGGCGTCTATCTTCTTGGCAAGTTCAATTGCCATGGAAAGCGCTTCCGCGTTTTCGGGATTCGGAGAAACCACTGTCGGGAAGTCACCGCTCTTCACCATCTGTTCGGGCACGCAGTGTACATTCTCAAAGCCCCATTCTTTCAGAGAAGCGGGAATGAGCGTTCTGCCCGCGCCGTGAAGCGGAGTATAAACGATGCTGAGGTCTTTCTGACGCTTGATTACTTCCGGGTCGATAGAAAGGGTATGAACCTTATCCAGATATACCTTGTCTACATCTTCACCGATAATCTGAATCAAATCTTTGTTGCCCTTGAACTTGATGTCCTCAACGGTTACCTTATTTACTTCATCAATAATGGCTGTGTCGTGCGGAGCAAGTACCTGTGCACCGTCATCCCAATAAGCCTTGTAGCCGTTGTATTCTTTCGGGTTGTGGCTTGCAGTCAGATTGATACCGCTTTGGCAACCGAGGTGGCGGATAGCGAAGGAAACTTCCGGAGTAGGACGCAAATCCTCGAAGAGATAAACCTTGATACCGTTTGCCGAGAAAATATCGGCAGAGATTTCGGCGAACTTGCGGCTGTTGTTACGGCAGTCGTGACCCACCACAACGGAGATTTGCCCCTTGTCCTTGAAGCATTTGTTCAGATAGTTTGCCAATCCCTGGGTAGCCGCACCTACCGTATAGATATTCATGCGGTTGCTGCCTGCACCCATGATGCCGCGCAGACCGCCCGTTCCGAATTCCAGGTCTTTATAAAAGCACTCTATCAGTTCGGTTTTATCTGGATTTTCCAACATTCGTTTCACTTCAGCCTGAGTTTCGGCATCGTATGCCGGGGTAAGCCACTTTTCGGCTTTCTCAGTCACCTGTTTAATCAACTCTTGATTTTCCATAAGACTTTTTTTATATTAAAGGTTAATACTTCATTTTCTGTTCTGTCACAAATGTAAAAGAATAAGTTTGAATATCCTAATCAATCGGGCATTTTATAGCGGTCGCCCGTTTGTTTTACATATTCTTCCAGAAATTCCTTCGGATAACCCGGACGTTCCACGCCGGCAGGCTGGCCTATGGCATTGCGTTCAAACTTTCCGTCTTTCATCTTGCGGACAACTCCGTCGTTGTATTTCACGATGATGAACTCGCCCAAACGTTTCCAGGTGTCGAAAGTACTCTGCGCCGTCATATTGGTATAGTTTGTCAGGAATGCTTTCGCTTTGGCAGGGTCTTTCTCCAAAAGTTTGGCGGCGGCAGACTCGATACCTTCCTGCGCATCGTTGAAAGTGTTTTCGAGTTCGGCCTGCGTGGCACGCACATCGCCGATCATAAGGTCGTAACGGGGATATACCATGTTGGCAACCCAGTTGAAAATCCAGAAAGAAGAGTTCCAGGAGAATGTGATGTAGTCCGCACCGTCTGCACGCGAATAGCATACGGGAACCTTATCCGTACAGCAGTATACGGGAGTGAACACGGTCATGTTGGCATCGTCCGTACCAAACCACAGTACGCCGCCTATGGCATCGGGCAAGGTGGAGCGCATCTGCGCCACGAACACGAAACCGCTCTGCTGGGTGGAAATGGGGCGTTCGTTGAAATATTCCTTGTCGCCTACCTTGAAGGAAAGGGGCGAAAGGCGGTAAGGGGTGTGATACGGTCCGGCGCCGAAATCTTTGCTGATGTCGAGAGGAGTACCTTCGTAATGGTCGCGCATGGCATTCTTTACGTCCTGTACGGAGATTTTACGGTCGGGCTTCACGAAAAGCGGCATCGGTGTATCGGTATCGCCTAATATATAAGGTAAGAACTCGTTGCCTCGGGCGGTAAACATATTGAAATAGCTCCATACGCGGGCTTCACAATAACGGCGAGCGCCAAAATCGAGCGGCGCATAGGCCTTAGCGAAGCTGAAGTCCTTGTTTACTCCATCGAAATAACCTTTCTCGCGGGCAAAGGAAATGACATCGGGAGAGTACATGCAGTTGTCCTTGTCGTTCATATCGAACTGGTGGATACGGCTTTGGTTGGCATGCGCGGAGATGCAATCATCGGGCACACGGACAGCCACCCACACAGCGCCACGCACACCGGGGCCCTTGCCTATCATCTCCATAATCCAGATTTCGTTGGGGTCGGCAATCGTGAAAGACTCGCCGCTGCTGTAATAACCGTATTCCTGTACGAGTTCCGTCATTACCTTGATGGCTTCGCGGGCGGTACGGGAACGTTGCAGACCGAGATAAATCAGACTTCCGTAATCGATGATACCGGTAGTATCCACCAGTTCGGGACGGCCGCCGAAGGTTGTCTCGCCGATAGTAAGCTGGAATTCATTCATATTACCGATGACGTTGTAGGTCTGGCGCGCCTGTTCTATCCGGCCGAGGTACTTGCCGGTGTCCCACTCGTGCACATCAATCCATGTACCCTTTTTGTGCATGCCTGCGGGATAATGGTATAACTCGCCGAACAATCCATAGGAGTCGGCAGAATAGGAAACAATTGTAGAACCGTCTGCAGAGGCGTTCTTACCCACAATGAGGTTGGTACAGGCAAATGCGTTTACCACAGTTGCCACCGCTAATGCGACGGAGAGAGTTAATTTTTTCATACTTCTGTTATTATATGGTTTGTTTGATAATGCAATGTCACAGGTGAAAAGTTACCATACAAAATGAAACTCTTCGGTAGTCCGGTTGCCACGGCCGTCTGTTACGGTCATTTCCACAGTGTGCCTGCCACCTTTCTTTACATGCTTCGGGTCGAGTTCGCAGACCAGATTGCCGCTGATGGAATTGGGCTTGCCGAACAGAGCGTATTTCCCGTCTATCGTTCCGCGGTAACTGTTTATTCCGGTTTCTTTATCCTTGGCCTTGAGGGTGATGCGCCCCGTACGCCCCCACTGTCCGGGGTTGAGCGGAATTATCTCCGGCGGCACGGTATCTACCGCTACCGTATAAGTGCCCAGGTCGCGGATACGGACTTTCATGAAACCGTCCTCGTAAGTACCGCCTATACTGTATTTTCCGCCCCGTGCCGTAACGCCGGCTACGTAATACTTCGATTTATCTTCCAGACGGTCGCGCCGCAAGCCGATGCGCATCTCGCACGCTCCGTGCAGAGGGACACGCTTATTGTGCAACTGATAAGTAAAAGCCACGTCCCCGCTATCGGCACGTACGGAATAGTCCAGCCAAACGTCATCGTACAACATTCCACGCGGTACAACCAATTCCAGACCGGGCTCCTGCAGATAGTTAGTCCTGTCCCACTTGAAAGCATACTTCTCGCGATGTTCCACAGGGTGAATTTCGGTGTTCTTTCCTTGTACGGTGAAACGGACTTTCGAGGTGTTGCCTAACGCATCGCTTAGCGTATATACAAATCGGTAAGGACGCTCTTCGTTGATTTCCACCAGTCCCCGATTGCCGTTGGAAGCATGCAGCATGCGCAGACGGTTGCCGGGTTCGATGAACGACTTCATGTACTGTCCGTGCGTCCATGAATTGATATAGCGGTTTTCTTCGTAAGCAAAGCGGTCTACCACACTGCGGAACACCTCTTCACCGTCCACTTCGAGAATAACGGTATGCACGCCGTAGCGGTTGCCCACTCCGTCCATATGGTCATAGGCACGGATTCCTGCACCTATCAGTCCCCAAGCAGTAATAGGCTGGGTAGGATTTACAGGGAAAGTCCGGTGTATCTGCTTTCCGTTCACCACGCCTTTGCCCGGTTGGGGAAACAAAATGATGCCTTCGGCACGGGGAGCGATATTGTCCTTCACCTTCTCCATAAAAAAAGGCAGCGGGTCGACATAATCTCTTGTTGCCGACTCAATCATATCCAGATGCAGGTGAGGGCCGAAAGAGTAACCCGTGTTGCCGCTAAGGGCTATCACCTGCCCCGCCTTTACCGGATATTCCCCCGGTTCGGGGGTAATCTCCACTTCCCAGCTTTCCTGTTCATACTGCAAGTCTTTCACCCTTCGGGCTATATCGCCCACAAATGCGCTGAGGTGGCGGTTGATAGTGGAATAACCGTTATCGTAGTCCACATCGAGCACATATCCCGAACCGTGTGTCACACGGATGCGCGAGATATGCCCGTCTGCCAAAGCATGTACAGGCTTGCCTATGGCTCCGCCGGTCTTGAAGTCCAACCCACCGTGAAAGTGATTGGAGCGTATCTCGCCGAAGTTACCGGAAAAGACAATCGGAAAATCGAAAGGGGGCGTGAAAGATGCCTGCTGTATGCCCGGTCCGGTTTCCACCTCGGACGCTTCTTGCGCATATCCACCTTGTATGCTGCCTGCAAAAAACAAAAAAGAGAAAAGTATCGGGTATTTTATATTCTTACAGTTCATATCCTATTTTTTAATGCATGCAAATATAAAAAGAATAGTTCTCTCCGCCTAACCAAAAAAGAATAATCCTGCCGTCACACACGAGAAAAAAGCAGGCGTTTTCTGTTGTAAAACACGCTGTGCAAAATGACAATGAGAAAGATAAATCACTATCTTGCAACATGTTTAACCATTAACAGATGACATTATGATTATCGGAGTACCCAAAGAAATCAAGAACAACGAGAACCGTGTAGGAATGACCCCTGCCGGAGTAGCCGAGTTGGTGAAGAAAGGTCATACGGTGTATGTGCAGGCAACGGCCGGCGCAAACAGCGGGTTCTCTGACGATGATTACATCGCCGTAGGTGCGCAAATCCTACCTGCCATTGAAGACGTTTATGCCATAGCCGACATGATTGTCAAAGTGAAGGAGCCTATTGCACCTGAGTACAAACTGATTAAAAAGGGACAAGTGGTATTTACCTATTTCCACTTTGCAGCCGATAAATTACTGACCGAAGCCATGATTGAGAGCGGTGCCGTATGTATCGCCTATGAAACCGTAGAGAAGGATGACCATTCCTTGCCACTGCTTACTCCCATGAGTGAAGTGGCAGGACGTATGGCTACCCAGGTGGGAGCCCGCTTTTTAGAAAAGCCGCAAGGCGGAAAGGGCAAGCTAATGGGTGGCGTACCGGGTGTCCGCCCTGCGCGTGTGCTTATTTTAGGTGGTGGCGTAGTCGGTACCAATGCCGCACAAATGGCTGCGGGAATGGGTGCGGAAGTGATGATTACGGATGTCAACCTGACGCGTCTGCGTTATCTCAGCGAGGTATTGCCCAAGAATGTAAAAACACTCTATTCCTCGCTTCACAATATTAAAATGGAACTGCCTACTGTGGATTTGGTGATAGGTTCGGTACTTATCCCCGGCGATAAAGCACCGCATCTGATTACGAGGGAGATGCTGAAAATGATGAAGCCCAGAACCGTACTTGTGGATGTCGCCATCGACCAGGGCGGTTGTTTTGAAACGTCCCATCCCACTACCCACAGCGAACCAACGTATGTCGTGGATGGCATTGTGCACTATGCGGTGGCCAATATTCCCGGTGCCGTACCGTTTACTTCCACTATGGCATTGACAAATGCAACGCTGCCTTATACCGTGGCATTAGCTTGCAAAGGTTGGAAACAGGCTTGTAAAGATGATCCGGCATTGGCACTGGGACTGAATGTGGTAGAAGGGAAAGTGACGTATAAGGCAGTGGCAGATGTGTTCGGAATGAGGTATGAGGAGATAGAACTATAAGTGGTTAGGAGTTAGGGGTTAGTGATAAGCGATTAGTGATTAGGGGTAATGATGAATTACGATTCAGCATAACTTATAGCTCATCGCTAATCACTTATCACTAATCGCTAATCACTAAACAGGAATTCTTCTTTTTTTGCATACGCCCAATACATAATCAATATTGTTATGCACAGATTGAAGATAAACGGAAATTCTTGCGAACCGGTATGGAATATCCATTGGAAAAAGTCTGTGATGAAGGGAGAAAGCAGTATGGCAAGGTAATTCATCACCATTACAAAGGCAAGGGCAAGCGTTGTCTTCTGAGGAATAGCAGTATCAACTGTCTTATCGTAAATCAGAGGCTGGATGATGCCATAGCCCAAACCTACTAAAATACATCCCGGCACGATGAGCCATTCCGTAGGCGAAATCCATATCAACAGTAATCCGATGGCAATAGCCAAAAGGCTGTAAAGTTTTGTTTTATTCCCCAAAAGCTTCACCAAACTATCCAACATAAATCCGGGAGCCATAATGGCAAGGAAAAACAGAGAAATCATCAGCCCGGAATTACCGCTTGAAAAGTGATGCGCTTCCATCAAGAAAGGCAAGTTAAAAGTAACCGCAAGAACTACGTAAGTAACCAACCCGTAGAATAACATTAACTGAACAAGATGGCGTATGTGTATGCCATATTTACCGGAGATTACAGGCGTAGATTGAATGGGAGGAATGATAGCCGCCGCCTGCTTGATTGTTACCGAAGCCGCATCCTTCTTTAAATAAGCCGAAAGAACTAAAGAAATCAACGGCAAAAGATAAACGGCAAAAGGCAAACGCCAGTGCACCTCTGCCAGATACCCCGTTACAGCCGTAGCCACCACCAGCGTCATATTGGTTATGGCAGAGCTATAGCCAAACTGCCTGACGCGATACTCTCCCGTAAAATACCGTGAAATCAATCCCGTAGAAAGCGGAATAATCAATCCTGCCCCGATACCAAGCAAAGCGCTGACAGCCATTAGCTGCCACATCCTGGAAGAAAACAAATAAAGTACCCCGCTCGCTGCAAACAGCCAAAGCCCCACCCGCAGCAAACGGATAAAATCGCGTTTCTCCGCCAGTTTACCTGCCAATAGTACAAAAGGGATAATCAGCAAGGAAGGCAAAGAAGTCAACATCTGTATATCCAACTCCGTGGCATGGGGAAAAATCGTAGAAAGTTCTCCCAAAATAGGCGAAACAGCCAAGCCCGGCAATGAGGTCAGTGCAGAAACAGACCAGATACCTATAAGCGTAATAAGAGGAATGGTTCCTTGTCCGGTATTAATCTTCATAATTCAAAAGCGGATTAGTTAGTGGAAGGACAACAAGCGATGCAACAGAATGTTCGGATAGAATAAGCGATAATTAAAAAGCAACAGCCGGTAGAGCGCCAGGATTTCCGCCCCGCCCTTTTAATAAACGCCAAATAATGTAAAACGGCGGAACTTTCTTTCGCGGGGGTCGTTGTTGTGGAAAATTCGACGGGGAAAGTCCCCGCCGCCTAAACCTTTAAAAACTTATAGTTATATGGAAGATTTGAATTTCAGAAAAGGAGATGCCAAGACAGATGTATTCGGCTCAAACCGTATGTTGCAACCCTCACCGGTAGAAAAAATACCAGACGGACCTACTACTCCCGAAATCGCTTACCAGATGGTGAAGGATGAGACCTTCGCCCAAACACAGCCCCGTCTGAACCTGGCTACATTCGTCACCACCTATATGGACGAATACGCAACCAAGCTGATGAACGAAGCCATCAACATCAACTACATCGACGAAACCGAGTATCCCCGCATCGCCGTAATGAACGGTAAATGTATCAACATCGTCGCCAACTTGTGGAACTCTCCGGAAAAAGATACCTGGAAAACAGGCGCGCTCGCCATCGGTTCTTCCGAAGCGTGTATGCTGGGCGGTGTAGCTGCATGGCTGCGCTGGCGCAAGAAACGTCAGGCGCAAGGCAAACCGTTCGATAAGCCGAACTTCGTTATCTCCACCGGTTTCCAGGTGGTATGGGAAAAGTTTGCCCAACTGTGGCAGATTGAAATGCGCGAAGTGCCCCTGACTCTTGACAAAACCACACTCGACCCCGAAGAAGCCCTGAAAATGTGCGATGAGAACACCATCTGTATCGTACCTATCCAGGGGGTTACATGGACAGGACTGAATGACGATGTTGAAGCGCTCGACAAAGCGCTCGACGCATACAATGCCAAGACCGGCTACGACATTCCCATCCACGTAGACGCTGCCAGCGGCGGTTTCATCCTCCCGTTCCTGTATCCGGAGAAAAAGTGGGACTTCCGTTTGAAATGGGTGCTTTCCATCAGTGTCAGCGGTCACAAGTTCGGCTTGGTCTATCCGGGTCTGGGCTGGGTTTGCTGGAAAGGCAAAGAGTATCTGCCCGAAGAGATGTCATTCAGCGTAAATTACCTCGGCGCCAATATCACGCAAGTCGGTTTGAACTTCTCCCGTCCTGCCGCACAGATTTTAGGACAGTATTACCTGTTTATCCGCTTAGGATTCCAGGGGTACAAAGAAGTACAGTACAATTCGCTCACAATCGCCAAGTATATCCACGACGAAATCGGAAAAATGGCTCCGTTCGTGAATTATTCCGATGAAGTAGTGAACCCGTTGTTCATCTGGTACTTGAAACCGGAGTATGCAAAGACCGCCAAATGGACCCTGTATGACTTGCAGGATAAACTCTCGCAACAAGGTTGGATGGTTCCCGCCTATACACTGCCTTCCAAACTGGAAGATTACGTAGTAATGCGTGTCGTTGTCCGCCAGGGATTCAGCCGCGACATGGCAGATATGCTGCTGGGCGACATCAAAAACGCCATTGTCGAACTGGAGAAACTGGATTACCCCACTCCCACCCGCATGGCACAGGATAAGAATCTGCCGGTAGAAAGCAAAATCTTCAATCACGGCGGAAGACACCACAAAAAATAATAAAGCAAGAATCAGCTTACCGCTTTATTGCTTTCATACATTAAACCATGTATCGGATAAGGCTTTAGGAGATTGAAACTCCAGTCTCCTATTCCTTATTCCATATAAACTCTCTCTATATATAGATTATGGAAAAGAAAATATCAATCTCTCAAATCAAGGAAGTTGCCCTGGAAGCCTATAATGAGGTGAAAGAACAAACCGGCGGCAAGAATGCGGATTATATTCCGTACCTTGCCAACATAGACTCCAAGCTGTTCGGCCTCAGCATCTGCCTGATGAACGGACAGACCATCAATATCGGAGATACGGACTACCGCTTCGGCATAGAATCCGTTTCAAAAGTGCATACCGCCATACTTATCCTGCGCCAATACGGTGCACAGAAAGTGCTGGATATGATTGGCGCCGATGCAACAGGACTGCCGTTCAACTCTATCATTGCCATTTTGCTGGAAAACGACCATCCCTCTACGCCGTTGGTAAATGCAGGCGCTATCTCCGCTTGCTCCATGGTACAGCCGGTGGGCAATCCGGACAAGAAGTGGGATGCCATTGTACAGAATATCACAGAACTGTGCGGCTCCGCTCCGCAACTCATCGACGAACTGTACAAATCGGAAACGGCTACGAACTTCAACAACCGCTCCATTGCCTGGTTATTGAAGAATTACAACCGTATCTACGACGATCCGGATGTGGCGCTCGACCTTTATACCCGCCAATGCTCGCTGGGCATCACAGCCGAACAATTGGGCATTGCAGCCGGAACGATTGCCAACAACGGCGTCAATCCCGTTACCAGACAAAGCGTATTCGATGCGGGGCTCGCACCGAAAATCACTTCAATGATTTCTACCGTGGGCTTCTACGAGCATTCGGGCGACTGGATGTACACTGCCGGCATACCTGCCAAGAGCGGCGTAGGCGGTGGCGTAATGGCCGTATTGCCCGGTGTGATGGGCGTTTCCGCTTTCGCTCCACCGTTGGACGAAGCCGGTAACTCCGTCAAGGCGCAACTGGCCGTCAAGTTCATCATGAACAAGCTCGGCCTGGGCGTATTCAACGGCGACAATGTGACAATTACAGAATAATCTCTCGTACTCTTTTTTCCAAGGTTGCTCCGAAAGCGTTACGGACGCTGAGGGGCAACCTCTTTAATGATGAATTACGGGTTGCCGACGGCAATTCCGTAACCAAACAGACCTTCATTATGAAAATGGCTCTATCGGAATTCGTTTTACGAAAGAAAGGGATATACGGCATATTGCATGTCATCATCCTGCTGCTTTCGCTGTTCCTAGTTATCAGCATCTCCATTGATACGTTCAAAGGCATCCCCTTCTACGAGCAATCGGTGTACATGGAAGTACAGCTATGGATTTGCGCATTGTTCCTGGCGGACTTTGTACTGGAATGGTTCCTGGCAACAGACAAGATGCGTTATGTAGCCACTCATTTCATCTTTCTGCTGGTGGCTATTCCTTATCAGAATATCATTGCCTATATGGGCTGGACTTTCTCACCCGAAGTCACCTATATGCTGCGTTTCATCCCATTGGTACGGGGCGGCTATGCCATGGCCATCGTGGTGGGATGGCTGACGTACAACCGCGCATCGGGCTTGTTCGTATCTTACCTGACAATGCTGCTGGCTACCGTCTATTTCTCAAGCCTTGCATTCTACGTCATGGAGCATGGGAGCAACCCTCTGGTAAAGGGGTATGGCGACGCCTTGTGGTGGGCGTTCATGGATGTGACTACGGTAGGCTCCAATATAATAGCGGTCACCGTCACAGGGCGGGTACTGTCCGTGCTGCTGGCAGCGCTGGGCATGATGATGTTCCCCATTTTCACAGTATACGTAACGAGCCTGGTAGAGCGGCGCAACAAGGAAAAGCAAGACTATTACAAAAAGATAGAACAGGAACCGGCAAAGAGCGCTCCTTAATTGTTAAAGCTGGGATTTTCCTCTACCCGCCGGGAACAACTGTTCCCAAGGGTTGTTATAAACGCTGATTTCGAATATATTTTTCACCAAAAACCTTAACTTATGGCAAATATTAAACAAACAGTGAAGCTGGGAGTGTTTACCCTGGCAATCATGAATGTGACGGCTGTAGTATCCCTGCGTGGACTGCCCGCCGAGGCCGTGTACGGAATGAGTTCGGCCTTCTATTATTTATTTGCAGCCATTGTCTTTCTTATCCCTACGTCACTCGTGGCTGCGGAACTGGCTGCAATGTTTCAAGACAAACAAGGCGGTGTGTTCCGCTGGGTGGGTGAAGCCTACGGAAAGAAACTCGGCTTCCTCGCTATCTGGGTGCAGTGGATTGAAAGTACAATCTGGTATCCTACGGTACTGACGTTCGGTGCTGTGTCCATCGCTTTCATCGGCATGAACGACGTACACGACATGTCGCTGGCAAACAACAAGTACTATACGCTGGTCGTGGTGCTCGTTATCTACTGGCTGGCAACTTTCATTTCCCTGAAAGGTATGAGCTGGGTAGGAAAGGTAGCCAAAGTCGGCGGTCTGGTAGGTACGATTATCCCTGCCGGATTACTGATTGTCCTCGGCATTATCTACCTTGCCACAGGCGGACATTCCAATATGGACTTCCACAGCAGCTTTTTCCCCGACCTGACGAACTTTGACAATGTGGTGCTTGCCGCAAGTATCTTCCTCTTTTATGCAGGTATGGAGATGGGCGGTATCCACGTGAAGGATGTAAACAATCCGTCCAAGAACTATCCGAAGGCTGTGTTTATCGGTGCACTGATTACGGTGCTTATCTTCGTGTTGGGCACATTCGCTCTGGGTGTCATTATTCCGGCCAAGGACATCAGCCTTACACAAAGCCTGCTGGTAGGTTTCGACAATTACTTCCGTTACATCCATGCTTCCTGGCTGTCGCCGGTTATAGCCGTTGCACTGGCGTTCGGCGTGCTGGCAGGTGTGCTGACATGGGTTGCCGGTCCGTCCAAAGGTATCTTTGCCGTGGGCAAGGCAGGTTATATGCCCCCATTCTTCCAGAAAACAAACAAGCTGGGTGTACAAAAGAACATTCTGTTCGTACAAGGTGGCGCTGTAACCGTATTAAGCCTTCTGTTCGTGGTGATGCCTTCGGTACAGAGTTTCTACCAGATTCTTTCACAACTGACGGTGGTGCTTTATCTCATCATGTATATGCTGATGTTCTCCGGAGCCATCGTATTGCGTTATAAGATGAAGAAACTGAACCGTCCGTTCCGTATCGGTAAAGGCGGCAACGGTCTGATGTGGCTTGTAGGCGGCCTCGGCTTCTGCGGCTCACTGCTTGCATTCGTACTGAGTTTCATCCCGCCCAGCCAGATTTCTACCGGCAGCAATACCGTATGGTTCTCCGTACTTATCATCGGCGCACTTGTCGTGGTGATTGCTCCGTTCATCATCTACGCTTCCAAGAAGCCGAGCTGGGTTGACCCGAACAGCACTTTCGAACCGTTCCATTGGGAAGAACAACCGGCTGCACAAGTTGCAGGCAAAACCGCCACGGCTACGGCAACTGCCGGAACAACCGCTTCGGCCACTGCAAACGAAAGCGTTGCCTCTCCCACGGGCAATGCTCCGTCAGCAAACAACAGCAACAACAGCGGTAAAGCTCCGAACATTCCCCCTAAAGGATAAAGGCAGGCTTGCTGTCATATAATTTTGCCTATAGTGGAAATCCGGTACAATGTACGTCAAAAGGATTTTTCACTATAGGCAAAATCGTTTATATCAACTGTCAAACGTCCCAACGCTCGCAAACATTGGCGGCAAGCGTTTCGCATGCCTGCTGATAACCTGTTACCAGTTCGTCCATCACTTCTGCTACCGTCTGTATTCCTTTCTCATTGAGCAAGGCGGAAACCTGACCTATTTCAAGTTCGCCCTCTTCAAGGTCTCCTTCAAAAATGCCGCGTTTGGCACGTCCTCTCGACAAAAGGATACGTAAATCCTCTTCCGTAGCCCCTGCAGCTTCGGCAGCCGCCACTGCCTGCTGAAAATTACCGCGGGCCAGACGTACCGGAGACAGTTTCTTCAATAATAAACGGGTATCCCCCTCTTTCAGATGCAGGCAATATTCTTTAAACACTTCGCTGGCTGAGCTTTCTTCGGTCAAAGCAAACCGCGTACCCACCTGAACACCATCGGCCCCCAAAGCACGCATGGCAAGAATCGCCTCACCGGTAGCAATGCCGCCGGCAGCAATCAAAGGCAGTGAGGTAACTGCACGTACAGCAGGTATCAGGCAAAGCGTAGTCGTCTCTTCACGCCCGTTATGTCCGCCGGCTTCAAAGCCCTCGGCTACGATGGCATCTACACCGGCAGCCTCGGCTTTCATGGCAAAACGCGATGACGAAACAACATGCACCACTGTAATGCCATGCTGCTTCAGCCAAGCGGTCCATGTCGTAGGGTTTCCGGCCGAAGTAAACACGATACGCACCCCCTCATCTACCACAATCTGCATGATTTCCTCTATCTGGGGATACATTAAAGGAATGTTCACTCCAAACGAATGATGCGTAGCCGCACGGCACTTCCGTATATGCTCACGTAAGGTTTCGGGATGCATGGAGCCTGCACCCAACAGCCCCAAACCACCGGCATTACTTACTGCCGACGCCAACCGCCAGCCACTGCACCATACCATACCGCCCTGGATGACGGGGTATTTTATTCCAAACAAAGAAGTTATTCTATTCATTAATTTATCCTTTAAAGGTTTATTTTTATGAAAACAAGAAGCGGAGAAATAAAGTTCAATACTCAAAGCGGAATATCCCTATTTGATAATCGTCTCTTTACGGCGGGCAGTTATGGAATCACCGTAAGTCCTTAATACTTCCAAAGTACGTGCACGGCGTCTGGCAGCTTTCCTGTTCCAGAAATCTTTTGTAAAAGGACGCATGAAATCACCTGCAATGCCACCACCGCCGACACTTCGCCAACTCCCCACGGCCATATTGTTGGCACGTTCGGTCACCATATAGCGCAAACCGGTAGCTTCTATCTGTTCGATACTCTCACGCGGCCCGGCATCCAACGGACGCTTTGCCCAGTCTGTATAGATTTTAAGCCTGGTCAGTTCGTAGAACGGATTGCCCCGCCATGTATTCTTGTTCACCGTAATCTTCTTCTGATAGACGGGATCCCAGTTGTATTTGGTGTTTGCGGTATAAGGCCGTAAGGTAAGCACTACCTTTTTCTCCGGCATCCGAGGCATTGCGGGTAAGGAAGCATCAAAGTCCATCCACGTCTTACTTACATCAGCCTTTGGAGAGCCCAAAGGAGCATCAACGCCCATTTCCTTCAATACATCCGGATTCAGCTTCATCTCTCCCCCGCCATCCAGCAACCGGTGCAGACGCAAAGAGTCTTGCGGCGTCCACTCTTGAGCGTAAAGAGGAAAGGTTACCGCACAAAGCAACCCCAAAAAGAGAATAGAATACTTCACCCCGATTGTTTTTTATACCTTACACTTTATACCTAATCTCACCACCACATATAGCTGCTTCCGCAAAGCGGTTCATCGTAGCAAGGGTCTATAGTCCACATGGTACGCGGATATTTCCGGCCTTCCCACCAACGGCGGTAACGGGCGGCTGCATCGAGCACCTCCTCATCGGTCAGGAAGTAGATGCCTTCATAATTCTCGGCATCGGTATGCACCATCTTACACCCCATCGAAGCATTATGCCCCAAACGAATCGTTTCCACCGTCCACAGGATACATTCGCCTAACCGCAGTTTTCCGCCTGCCGAATAGGATACGGGAGCCAACGGAAAAGAAGGTATTACCGTCAAATCCTCGGCATACTTCAGGAGTTCTTCAATATCTTCTTTGGCAAACTTGGGAACATTACTCAGTCCTTCAGGACTTTGAGTAGAATATTTGCCGGTTTTCAGTTGTTTTACAAACAAATCTACATCCGGATGATTGTAATCCAGCGATTCTTTACCGCAGGATGCAAGCATAAGGCAAGCTGCCATTGCAAGTATCAGATATCCGTATTTATATAGTTTACAGAAAGTCTTCATTTTGTTGTATTGTCTTTAAGGTTAATAAGTCATGCGCACTCCACACAAAAGATTCAGGTTCGTAGGACGTTCCGTCCGCAAGGTTCCGGTTTCGGAGTCCGTACCGAAATGGTGGGAAACCGAAGGCTCGGCAAACAAAGCAAACCGGTCATTCAATCTGTAACGCACCCCTACTCCTGCCGCTACCGACAGTTGAACGGGTTCCGCATTAAAGCCGTTATCCGCAGCGCCGGCAATGCACTTTTCGGCAGTTCCGCCTACAGTGGCATATAAATCGAGTTTGGGAGTACTTGCCAATGTCATATTCAATTTTACGGGAATCCCTAAAGTATGGAGCGTGCGGTCGGCATGCAAACGATTATACAGAATACCCGTTTCCAACGCGAACCGGCTATTCAGACTGCGTTCCACTGTAACTGCCGCCGTCAGCGGCATATTGTAGTCCCCTTTAAGAAGAGAGGTTCCAAGAGCTGCTTTCAACGCCCACTTACGCGATTTCCGGTATTTTAAAGGAGTAGTTGCCTGCTCTTCTTCCGCAGGAACAGCGGAAAAGGTGTCCGAAGCAGAACTTACCCGGCCGGTGGTGTTCTGATAAGAACTGCCGGTTTGTGCAACGGCACTATTGCTGAAGTAACCGTCACCGGTCTGCTGCACCCGCTGCCTGATAGTGATGGAAAGCCGGACGGAAACGGACTCGCTCTCAGTTTCCGATTGGGCAGTCATGCCTGCGGGAATTCCATCGGCAGGTTGTTTTGTACCGGAATTCCGTACCATCGGGGTCGCCTGATGGATAGATGGAAAAGATTCCTGTACCACATCTCCGTCCAGACTGCCTTCCGGCGTCAAAGCAGCCACTTGCGTAAAGGCTTCCTTTATCTCCTCTTTCGGAGAGAAATACCAGAAAGCGGCCGAAGCGGCTCCCAGCACAAATATAACGGATGCGGCGGCTGCCACCCGATAATATTTAGGAGAAAGAACAGCCGCTCTCTTCCGGCCTGCAGCCGGAGATGCCGCGTCTTCCTGCAACTGCTCCCAAAAGCCATCGCGTACCGTCATCTCTGTGCCGGACAGACGGCTGCGGAACAATCCGGTTATTTCATCTTTTTCTCTCATATTCAGTATATTCTTTAATTCTTTTCGCTAACATACACTTGGCACGGTGCAACTGCGAGGTAGACGAATGCTCCTTGATATGAAGCAGTTCCGCAATCTCCTTGTGCGACTTCTCCTCGAACACATACAAGTTGAACACGGTACGGCAGCCGTCGGGAAGTTCCGCCACGAACGCCATCAACACTTCCTCTGAAAGCCCGCTTCCGCTTTCGGCAATACTCGCTTCGTCCTGCACATCGGGAAGTTGTTCTTCGTTTACCACCAGTTGGCTGAAACGGTGTTTCCGTCGCAGATAGTCGATAGCTTGTGTCACCATCACCCTCGTTACCCACGTGCCCAATGCACATTCACCGCGAAACGTGAAACGAGTGAAGATTTTGATAAAGCCATCGTGCAAAACATCGTGTGCCGCATCCATATCGCCCGTATAACGGTAGCATACCGCCAGCATCTGCTTGGAATAGAGAGTGTAAAGTTCCTTTCGGGCGGAATCCTTTCCTGCCCGGCAGCCCTCTATCAGTTCTATCTCATTTTCCAATGTCAGTGCTCGTTTTACGGACGCCTCTTCGCGTCGTTTGTTGGTTAGACGCAGCATCCGGCAGAATGCTGCAATAGAATCTCTAAAAAGAAGTTAAAGAATAAGGTTATCCATATCTTTCCGTTTCATCATTTGCCCTTTATAACATAAGAAAAAAGCCTCTCACAGACCTGCCCTGACGGGCAGCATTCCCTATGAGAGGCTTTCTCCTGTATTATATCGCCTTTATCAGCAGGCTTTGAAGCTCATGTCCAATCCTTTTACGGAATGCGTCAAAGCACCTACCGAGATAAAGTCTACGCCGCATTCGGCATAGTCGCGCAGTGTGTCAAAGGTGATGCCGCCGGAAGATTCCGTTTCATAACGGCCTGCTACCATTTCTACGGCTTTCTTCGTCATTTCGGGTGTAAAGTTATCGAACATGATACGGTCTACGCCGCCCAAATCGAGTACCTGTTGCAGTTCGTCGAAGTTGCGTACTTCAATTTCTATCTTGAGGTCCTTGCCCTTCTCCTTGCAATATTCCTTGGCACGGGTAATGGCCTTGTCGATACCGCCGGCGAAGTCAACATGATTGTCTTTCAGCAGAATCATGTCGAACAGACCGATTCGATGGTTCACGCCGCCACCTATCTTCACAGCCATCTTTTCCAGAATACGCATGCCCGGAGTTGTCTTACGGGTATCGAGCACACGGGTATTCGTACCTTTCAGCTTCTCGGCATACTTATGGGTCATGGTAGCGATGCCGCTCATACGCTGCATAATGTTCAGCATCAGGCGTTCGGTCTGCAACAAAGACTGCACCTTGCCTTCCACAACCATAGCCACGTCGCCCGGTTTCACTTCAGTACCGTCATTGATGAATACTTCCACTTTCATGGTGGGGTCGAAACGACGGAACACTTCTTTAGCTACCTCGATACCGGCAAGAATACCGGCTTCTTTAATCAAAAGCTTGGATTTGCCCATTGCCGTAGCAGGAATGCACGAAAGGGTGGTATGGTCACCATCGCCTATATCTTCGGCAAAGGCCAGGTCAATCAGCCTGTCAATCAATTCTTCTTCCTTATTCATTTGTCTTATCTATTCTTATTTGGTGTATCACATATTTGCCTGCCACTTTTCTAAAGAAACAATTCACCCGGAAGTTTCCGTTCGCGGTTGTCAACGTACCGACTATGAAACTCGACTCATTGCGCTTTCCCTGGTGATTCACCGTAAAACCGCTCACCCGATTGCCGGAAAAGAAAGATGCCATCTTTTTCTCTGCCGCTTGGTTGTCGACATTGATTGAACGACTCTCCAGAATCAGTTCCACTTTATCACTCAGATACCCGTTCAGTTCCTGAGAATTTCCTTTTTTAAAGGCGGCGACCACTCCTGCCGGTACGTCTTGTGCCATAAGCGAAACTGTCCAGACAAAGAAGCAGAGCCATAATATTACTACTCGTTTATTCATTTTCACAAGTATTAATGATAGGCAAAGGTAAGCAAATCTTATAAATAACAAGAAAAGAAAAGCGACATTCTCACAGGAAAGGATTATTTTTGCACGAAAATCAGTAATTCATATGAAAATGACCTTGCTCGTCGTAGGACGAACCGTAGAACAGCACTTTATTACAGCCATCAATGACTACATACAGCGCACGCAACGCTATCTCTCGTTCGATATGGAAGTTATCCCGGAACTGAAAAATACCAAAAGCCTCTCCGCAGACGTACAAAAAGAAAAAGAGGGCGAACTGATACTGAAAGCGCTCCAACCGGGCGATGTGGTGGTGCTGCTGGATGAGGGCGGAAAAGAAATGCGCTCCATAGAGTTCGCGGACTATATGAAGCGCAAGATGAACACCGTAAACAAACGGCTGGTTTTTATTATTGGCGGCCCTTACGGCTTCTCACCCAAAGTCTATGAAGCGGCACACGAAAAGCTGTCTCTTTCGCGCATGACCTTTTCGCATCAGATGATAAGACTTATCTTTGTGGAGCAGTTATACCGTGCCATGACCATACTGAACGGCGGGCCGTATCACCATGAATAAACCGGAAAGCCTCTCTCTAAACAATCTCCTGCAATAGGGCCGGAATTTCGGGAGTGCTGTTTTTTATAACCGTAATACGGCTCTTCCCTTCCGGCGTCAGCGCAAAGTGCATCTGACGCTTATCCGTTTTTCCCACCAGTCGGGTAATCAGCTTCTTGTCCTCTACCGAGCGGATTACCTTGGAAGTATTGGAAGCTGACAGTCCGAGCGCTTCCGCTATCTCGCTGGAGGTGAGTTTGGGCGTATTGAGCAAGGTACACAACAGCATACCCTCATTCAACGACAAGTCAAACTCCTGCATGAATTTTACTTCAAACTCGGCTATCGCCCGGTAAATATCGCGGATTCTACATAAAGTTTCCATTATTCCGTTTATATAAATAGATTCACATTCGCCTTGTCCGCGCGCTCCATATAGGTCGCTACACCGCCTATGGTAACTTCGTCCAGCAATTCTTCGCGCCGGATGCCCATCATATCCATAGACATCTGACAAGCAATAAACTCAACTCCTTGCGCCAACGCCTGAGAACGCAACGATTCCAAAGAATCTATTCCTTTCCGCTTCATCAGGAAGCGCATCATCCTGCTGCCCAAGCCCATCATATTCATTTTGGACAGTTTCAGCCGCAATGAACTGGACGGAAGCATCATACCGAACATCTTTCCGAAAATATCTTTCTCTGTCCGGGGTTTCTGTATCTTCTTCAAGACATTCAATCCCCAGAAGGTGAAGAATATCGACACTTTTTGTCCGGTTGCCGCTGCGCCGTTAGCGAGTACAAAGGTAGCTAAAGCCTTATCTAAATCATCGCTAAAAAGAATTAAAGTTTTTCCCCGTCCGCCTGCTGCCGGAAGAGACGACGGGCAGGCACAAGCCTCATCGCCTTTTTCAAGCAATACCGTGTAGCGTCCTTTTTCTTCCTTTTTCTCTATCAGCTTGTTGCCCGTAGTGGCACACCAGGCAGAAGCGTCACGTGCAAATCCGGCATCGGTCGCCACAATTTCCACCCGCTCGCCCGGGGCGATGCTGTCCATGGCTTTCTTTACCTGCATGATAGGGCCGGGACATTGCAGGCCGCAGGCATTAACCCTCAAAGGCTCTTTGGCAGAACCGCTCTGTGCCGATTGCGACGGAGCGGATGCAGCAGGCTGAGCCGGCGATGATGCCGTAGGAGCAGGAATGGGCGCCACTGCTGCAGAATAGGTCTTATATCCGCCTATCAAGTTGGCCGTATTGCGATAACCGCGTCCTATCAGAATACGTTGTGCCAAATATCCGCGCAAACCTACGGCACAGAAAAGCACGACGGGCTTATCCGCCGGTATTTCCGACAAACGGTCGCGCATCTCGTCCAGCGGGATATTGACAGCTCCCGGAATCGTTCCGAACGAGAATTCTTCAGGGGTACGGGTATCTATCAGCATTACTTCGTCTTTCTTCTCTGCCAGTTCGCGCCAGGAAATAACCGGCATGGCGCCGCTGATAATATTGGAAGCCACGTATCCGGCTATGGCAATAGGGTCTTTTGCCGATGAGAAAGGCGGTGCATAGGTGTGCTCCGTTTCCATCAAATCGTAAACGGTTCCGCCATGTTTGATAAGTCCCGCTATCTGGTCGATGCGCTTATCCACTCCCTCGTAGCCTACGCATTGCGCACCATAGAGTTTTCCGGTTTTCGGATGGAACGTCAGTTTCAAGGTCAGAGGCAACGCATCGGGATAATAACCTGCATGCGAAGCAGAATGGGTTACCGAGCTTTGATACTCCATGCCCCATTGTTTCAGACGCTTGGCTGCAAGTCCGGTAGAGGCTACCGTCATATCAAAGACTTTGGCGATGGATGTACCGATAGCTCCTTCGTAGGATGTGGTATTGCCCAAGGCCATATTATCGGCAACGATGCGTCCCTGACGGTTTGCCGGATTGGCCAGATAGTTGAGCCACGGTTTTCCGGTCAGCGGATGGGGATATTCAATGGCATCGCCCACAGCATAGATGTCTTTTACGGAAGTTTCCAAGTGCTCGTCTACCCGGATACCGCCCGTTTCGCCCAACTCCAAACCTGCCTGTTGCGCCAATGCCGTTGCCGGACGTACACCGATAGAAAGCAATACTATATCGGCAGGAATCGTTTTTCCGCTTTTCAGAAAAACGGTAATTCCCTCTTCAGTACGCCGGAAACGGGTAACGCCCTCTTCCAGATAAAGGGAAACGCCTTTTTCGATCAGATGCCGGTGAATAGGTGCAGCCATGGAGAAGTCGATAGGCGCCATAACCTGATTGCCCATCTCTACAACAGAAACCGCAACGCCCGCATGATGCAGGTTTTCCGCCATCTCAAGTCCGATGAAGCCTGCGCCTACTACAACTGTGCGTTTTACTTGCTTGTCTGTGATATAAGCCTTAATCCGGTCGGTATCTTCTACATTGCGAAGCGTAAAGATACCTTCCGAGTCAATGCCTTCCAAAGGCGGTTTCACCGGATTGGCTCCCGGAGAAAGCAGAAGTTTGTCATAGGTTTCTTCATATTCCTTTCCATCTGCTTTACGGATAGTCAATGTTTTCTTTTCCGAATCGATTGCGATTACTTCGTTCTCTACCCGCACATCGATACGGAAACGTTTACCGAATGATGCGGGAGTCTGAACCAATAATTTTTCGCGCTCGGCGATAACGCCGCCTATATAATAAGGTAATCCGCAATTGGCATAGGAAATGTATTTGCCTTTCTCCAATAAAATGATTTCAGCTTGCTCATCTATTCTTCTTAACCGGGCAGCAGCCGTGGCTCCACCTGCAACGCCACCGATAATTACATATTTCATATTTCTTTCTTTTTAGTTTGATACTGCAAAGGAAGTAATAATTTCCAATATAAAATAGTTTCCTTAGGAAAATAATATTAATATACTATTTAATAATATATTATACCTGTATAACAAGAAGAATAAGCTACTATTAAAAACATGCAGTTTAATCATTGCAAGTTATAAAATATAACGAAAAACATAAAAAAAGAGATGCATCCTTTCGGACGCATCTCCATTATAACCATATCATATTCAAAGTCCTTTCTATTCCTACTACATACTACCAGCCCATATTTTCGAGTCCCGCAGCTTTATACCAAGCCATGGAACGGTAAGCCTCAGCAGCTTTGGAATCAACCGAAAGGGGGATATAATGCGTAATGCCGTTTGTTCCTTTCATTGAAAACATTCTTTTGAACATGGAGTAATTTTTATCTGTAGTATTCCAATAGACAATAGAAGCATCAAACACATTCTTCCAAGCAACATAAGCATCGGCATCCAGCCGCATTTCCATCATCTGCGAGAAATCATAGTAACCGACATGTCCTTCTTCCATATCCCGCTTATCATAATCAAACACCGTATTAAAAGAAGGCATGCTTTCGTTGTCCGCGCGCTCCAAGAGTTGCCCTGTCACATCCGCCAAATCATCCAACGCATCTGTCCTTACAGCGCAAATGGAAGTTCCGCCTGTCCAGTTTGCATTCGAGATACCCTCTCCTGCTTTATAATTATCCTTATAATGATTAAAGTAGGCTTCTGCCATTTGTGCAGCCGCGCCCGGTTTAAACATATAAGGAACAACCTTGTCATAAGGAGCGCCCGGACCCGGATTCTCCGTAGGCGAACCGATATAATAATCGGTATAATTACGCACCTCATAAGCCACTTCTACAGACATCATAAAGCATGCGTCAAACATTATAAAGTCAAAGTGAGGCATCCCATCATCCAATACATCAACAAAGTCAGATATATTCATACGGTTATCCTGCCCCTCTCCTGTATCCTGCCCTATCCAGCGTGTAGAAGCCGAAGGTACCGGATAAGGAATCCAGCCGTCTGCGTGCGACCAGTAAACCAAACCGTAACTGTCTGCCGGATATTCATAGAAAGCACGATGCATTACCTCCTTCATCACAGAGGCCTTCGTGGATACCTGCTCTGCATATTCCTTGATTATCTCCTTCTCCAAACGACCTTTCTTGTTTCTAGAGATCCGGAACAAAACCGGTGCTACCTTGTCATCCTGATATACCAGCAAGTTACTAGATGACAAATCAACGGATTCCATGCCTGCAATCATCTCTTCCACATCTTCCTTCGCAAATGACGACAAGTTATTATCCGCTACAATGTAAACAAGCACGGTTCTACTTCCTACCTCAGGTGGCACCGGATCATCATCTTGATTACAAGCCGTAAACAAAAGGAAAAAAGATATGCACAGCAATGTATAAAGCTTCATTCTCATAGGTATCGTATAATTGTTGCAACGCACCGATTACTCTTCCGGCTTCTTAAAACTGAACTTATCCGACGTAATAGCCTGCAACACCATTGTGCTCTTCTTATACTTCGCCTTTACCTTGACAGCTTCCTTTTCCAGTTTCTTTTTATTCTCACTGAAATAGATCATACACATATAATCGGGTTTCTTCAAATCGTATTCCAGATAGTTTTTCAATTGATAGCTGTACAAGTCACGCTTGGGCAAAAAGCCGTTCTTGTCCAGTGCCGTACTGTCCAATACTTGGATTTCCGTACAATACACTACCGAATCATTGAAAGACGCCGCTACGCCAAAAGCATAAACAGGCTTATGGCTTTTCATTGTAAACGCTGTACACAAAGTAAATACGAGCATCACTGCAAATACTATTTTTATGTGCTTCATAACTTCTTTTTGATTGTTTAATGGGGCAAAGATAATAAAAAAACCGGCCATCCACTCTGGACAGACCGGTTTTCTTAATTTCTTTTATTTGTCAGAAACCGATATTCTTATTTATCCCAAATAAGATTTGAGCAATTTACTACGATTACTTTGTCTTAATCTTCTGATTGCTTTTTCCTTAATCTGGCGGACACGCTCACGTGTGAGACCGAATTTGTCGCCGATTTCCTCTAATGTCATTTCCTGCTGTCCGATACCGAAAAACATCTGTATGATTTCTTTTTCCCTATCGGTTAACGTAGAAAGAGCTCTATCAATTTCCCTCGCAAGAGACTCGTTCACCAAAGAGCGGTCGGCCATAGGAGAGTCGTCGTTGACCAGCACATCGAGCAAGCTGTTGTCTTCTCCTTCAACGAAAGGCGCGTCTACCGAAATATGGCGGCCGGAAACCTTCAGCGTATCGGAGATTTTGTCAACAGGGATTTCCAGTTCATCGGCAAGTTCTTCGGGCGACGGACGACGTTCGTTTTCCTGCTCGAACTTGGAGAAAGCCTTGCTGATTTTATTCAGCGAGCCTACCTGGTTCAAGGGAAGACGCACAATACGCGACTGCTCTGCCAAAGCCTGCAAAATGGACTGACGTATCCACCATACTGCATAACTGATGAACTTGAAACCACGTGTCTCATCGAACTTTTCGGCAGCCTTAATCAGTCCTAAATTACCCTCGTTAATCAAGTCGGGCAAACTCAAACCCTGGTTCTGGTACTGTTTGGCTACAGATACAACGAAACGCAGATTGGCACGTGTCAATTTCTCCAGTGCAACACGGTCACCCTTGCGGATGCGCTGAGCGAGCTCTACCTCTTCTTCGACTGTAATGAGGTCTTCGCGACCGATTTCCTGCAAATACTTGTCAAGAGAAGCGCTCTCTCTGTTAGTGATACTTTTGGTAATTTTTAGTTGTCTCATTCTTATAATACAGATTTGGGTTGCAAAGTTACGACAAATTATTTATTACAACACTAACATGCCGAAACTTTTTCACCTTATTTATACCTTACTTATACAACAAAAAAGATGTCGGCAAGTATTCACCGACACCTTTTTTTCATCTTTCTTTGCTTATATTACAATCTTCTTACCTGATTATCATGTTTTTGTTATTCCTGGCTCAAATCAACAGCATAACTTGCACGCTTGCCCGACGGGAACATACCGGTGATAAACAACACTTGTTCGGGAGATTGGGCGGCAGCTTTCAGTACCTGCTCCAGATCCTCTACCGACTTCATCTGTACATTGTTTGCCTTGAGGATGATGAATCCCTTACGGATACCGGCATCTGCCATTTTACCGTTGGACACTCCGGTTACTTCCAAACCGTAACCCAAGTTAAGTTGTCTCTTCAATTCGGAAGATACAGGCTTGAAAGCTGCACCCAACAGTTCCATTCCGGCATCTTTCACTACTTTCGTATTGCCTTGAGAGTTCTTCAGCGTCAATACAAATTCCTTCTCTTTCTTGTCACGGATTACCTTCACCTTTACTTTATCGCCCGGACGATGCTTAGCCAGCACTTCCTGCAAATCGGTAAACTTATGCACCTTCTTACCGTCAATACCGACGATAACGTCATCCGACTTCAACACACCGGCAGCAGAACCGCCTTCTACAACTTCGGCAATCAAGACACCTTCCTTCACACCGAGTTCGTCGGCTTTCTTCTTCATTTCCTCAGCCAGTCTTTCGTCCATTTGCAGGTCTGTGCCCAGTGTAGTACCGGTAATACCCAGCAAAGCACGCTGTACCGTACCGAACTGCTTCAAGTCCGCTACAACTTTCGTCATGATGCTGGTGGGGATTGCAAAGCCGTAGCCGGAGTATGCACCTGTCGGTGAATACAACATGGCGTTGATACCTACCAGCTCACCTCTTGCATTAACCAGCGCACCGCCACTGTTGCCCTGATTGATGGCAGCATCCGTCTGGATGAAGGACTGGATATTCGCAGCCTGTCCGTTGGACGCCGTTGCGCCGATGGCACGAGCCTTTGCACTGACGATACCGGCTGTTACGGTAGAGTTCAGGTTGAACGGGTTACCTACCGCCAACACCCACTCACCTACTTTCAGTTCGTCGGAGTTGCCTACCGGTACTGTGGGGAAATCGTCACCCTCAATCTTAATCAGCGCAAGGTCAGTGCTGGGGTCAGTACCGATGATGCGGCCTTTCAGTTCGCGGTCATCGTTCAGTTTCACGGTAATTTCATCAGCACCCTCAACCACGTGGTTGTTGGTTACGATATAGCCGTCTTTGGAAATAATCACGCCGGAGCCGAAACCTACGCGCGGCTGGGTCTGTATCTGACGCTGCTGTCCGCGACCGTCACCGAAGAAGAAGTCAAAAATATCCGGCATGCTCTGCACTGTCTGAGTCTTGCTCAACTGTTTGGCACGTATATGTACTACGGCATGAACCGAACTTTCTGCCGCTTGCGTCAGGTCAACAGGCTGCGCATCCGTCGCGTTATAAGCAGCCAACCGTAAATTATTAGGGTTCTGCTGGAACAATTCGCTGAATGTAGCAGACTTTTCCTTATTCTGCATCTTATAAGTGGTAACACCGGCCACTCCTGCACTCAGAACTACAATGGCTGCAACTCCAAGGATGTTTTTTGTTGTCTGTTTCATATTACTTTCTATTTTCTTTAATTGTTAATATTCAAATCTCATTTAACATTCTGACGTTAAAATAACGACAAAAATCGTTCTGTTATTCCGCTTGTCACTCTTTTTTGTTCTCTTTTAACAGTGAATATTTGGGACTTAACAGCGGTTAACGGCAGAGGCTGACAAATTAGCATTTATGCACGATTACTGTCTGTTAAAAGACTGACAGATAGACAAAACAAAAACGCACCATCCGTTTGCCTGTAACGGATGATGCGTTGAGGTTCAACAGATGATGCGTTTCACCTCAACACATCATCTGTTTTCAAGCTGTATGCCATACCTTAATAATTAAGGTAATCAATGTCCATATGGTAACTCCATTGCGGAAAATAAAGGTTTCCACCTTCCCACTCTACCTCGCCGCGCTGGAAATCTACGGTTTCGCTACGCGGATACTTCTTTTCGGGCACTAACGGCATGCCATAATCGGTATTTACAATCATGCGCCAGGAGTCGATACCACCCAGGAAGAAATACTCTTCATCGGCATTGCGGGCAAAAGCCGGGATTCCAAACGATTGGTCTACAGGCACCCACCCTACACCTTCAAAATATACTTCCGCCCAATCATGCAGATTCCAAGCACGGGGATGCATCATGAACCCGCTCTGAAAATGTGCGGGAATGCCGCTGATGCGGCATAAGGTTATGAATAAAAGGCTGACCTGACCGCAATCGCCGTGACGGTTGTCCAATACATATTCCGGTATATTCTCAATCGTGGAATACTCGCGGGCAGATGCCCAGGGGAAGTGATCGTTAATCCAACGGAAGATGCGCTTCGCCTTTAAATAAGGATTGGTTTCACCTGCTGTCAACTTGGCAGCCAACTCACGCAGCCGCGGAGAGAAGACGATGTGTTTCTCCCGCTCGGCGGTATACTCTTTATAAAGAGCAGTAGTCGTATCATAAGGTAGAACATCTTCCGCGCGCAGATTATGCCACTCTCCGCAGGATGTATATTCAAATGTTTCGGAGAACACGGTAGGCTCTCCTTGTACCGCACGCTTTTCCATATAGAGCGTGCTATGCCGGCACTCTTGCGGAGAAAGGACATAGTCCGGCTCACTGGCAGAGATGAATTTCACATCCCGCTGCCGGGCCTGGTCGGTACGGGGATAAGGCAACCAGCAGCGAACCAGCTTTCCGGCAGGAACGGCATTGGTGTCTACCGTCAACGTATAAGTGACACGCATCCGCTTGGGAGCGACTATCGCCTTGTTTTCTTTCTTCACGGCGGTAATCACTTCGGGCAGATTCTCTTTGTTCACCTTCTCACTTCCGCTTAGAGCAGTGCCCTCTTTGGCTATCTTTATATCATAGCAGGCAGAATCCACACGAAACAGATTAGGACCGGCATTACGGAAATAGCGTTTTTCACCATCCAGAACCATGCACTCCAAAGCATTGGATGCTTCCCACTGCCGCATCTGTTCGTCCGTTACATCAGGAATATACTTTCTGATATAGTCCTTGACCTGAGATTCCGTCAAACAAAAATCCGTAAGCAGACGCCGGTGCAAATCATCATCCCAACTGTATGGCCTGTTCTCCGGTTTCGTGCTGCAAGCAGAAACAAAAACAAACAAAAAGACAATATATAGCAGATTCTTCATGGATTATATAAGTAAATCAGTTTATATCAAGAGCACCTGTCACCGTATGATTTCCGTACTTTTATATCTTCACGACTCCAATACCCGGCAAGTCCGGCAGTGTAATCTTTCCCTTTACAACTTCCATTCCCTTGAAACGGTCGTTGGCTATCAGCAAACTGCCGTCCAAATCGGCAAAATCAACTGCCGAAGAAAATTGTGCAGCCGCAGAAATGGCACACGAAGTTTCGGTCATGCACCCCACCATTACTTTCATGCCCAAAGCACGCGCCAGTGTCACCATCTTCCATGCCTCACGCATACCGGTACATTTCATCAGCTTGATATTGATACCGGTAAAAACATCTTTCAGCCCTACTATATCCTTTAAGCGTTGGACGGATTCATCTGCAAATACCGGCAACGGACTCTGCCCGGTTACCCACGCGATATCATCCAACTGCTCTTTAGGCATGGGCTGCTCTATCATCACAATGCCTTTCTCTTTCAGCCAGTGAATCATATCAAGCGCATAATGTTTGTCTTTCCAGCCCTGATTGGCGTCAATGGCGATAGGCAGGTCGGTTACCGAACGGATGGTCTCGATCATCTCCTTATCGTTGTCGCGCCCCAGCTTCACTTTCAGGATATTGAACTGCCCGGCACACTCTTTAGTCTTTTCACGCACCACATCGGGCGTATCAATACCGATGGTAAAGGTGGTAGAAGGCGCTTTCTCCTTATCCAATCCCCAGATTTTATACCAGGGGACCTGCAACAATTTACCCACCAAATCGTGCAAGGCAATATCCACCGCAGTCTTGGCCGCCGAATCTCCTGCAGAGAGACTGTCTATATAACTCAGGATATCTTCCAGCCGGAAAGGATCGGAGAACTGCCCGATAACATCCTGCACTTTCTTCAAGAAAGCCAGTACGCTGTCCATCGTGCCCAATTCGTGCTGCAGGTAGGGCGGCATGGAAGCTTCGCCATAACCGATGATGCCGTCATACTCTATTTCGACCTGCACATCGGGAGTGGTGGTGCGCGAATAAGCAGCCACCGTAAACACATGACGCAACCTCAGTTCATACGGAAAGAAACGCAGCTTCATTTTAGGCGTAACGCCACTCTTATTGATATTGAACAAAGCAGGCGCCGCACCCTCACCTGCCAATACGCTATTGATAGCCATACCCGAACCTAAGGCGGCAAAGGCGGCGGTCTTTAAAAAGTCTCTTCTGTTTTGCATGTCATTTATAGTATTCATTGGTTTCCGTTGTGTTTAATCCCGCCTCCTTATTTATATAAGGTAATACGCGCGTAGCGAACAGCAACCGCCCGAGATTGTACTCATCGAACAATTCATCTGCCAGGTCGAAACTGCTGATATGCACATCGCCCTGCGAATGAATGAAACGCTTGCCGCCAATATACATACCCACGTGTACGACCCGTTCTTTACGTTCCGGAGTTGCCTTGCGGCCGAAGAATATCAAATCGCCCGGTTGTAGGTTGGAGAAATCGGCTGCAATGTCTATATGCTCGCCCACATAAGCCTGCTGGGAAGCATCACGTGGTATAATGATGTCGTGCATAAAAAGTATGGTACGCATGAATCCGCTGCAATCCACGCCTTTCGATGAAGTTCCCGCCCAAAGATAAGGTATTCCCATCATGGTGTGTGCCGTACGGATAATGCCGGCGGCATCCTGCTGCAAGCCGGAACGCCATTTCTTCTCGGGCATGGCTATGGATTTGGAGATGTATCCCCGGCGACCGTCGGGATAGGTCACCTTGTAGAAAGCTCCCTTGCTCCCTTCCCACTTCAAACGGTTGCCGGCCACAACGTCCGAAACCGTTTGTGAAGTTTGGTTCGGTTCGGAATAGACAAAACCGTAATGAGCAGTCACAACGATCTTTTCCGCCTTGTTCCACGCAGCCATTTCTTCTTCGGTCACCGGATGTACACCTACACGATGCACCCAGGCGATATAATTGTCGGGAGTCTGGATACGCACCCAGCCATCGCGCTGCAATACGCGCACAGGCATCCCCATCAGACTCTGTGTCATCATTTCCGATGAGAAATCCGGGGCGACACGCATATTTGCCACAGACACATTGATAATACCGCAGGTTTTGCCTTCAAGCCCTTTCACATCGGGAAGCAGTTCAAGACAGTCCATCACGGCATAGCCTTTTCTTGCCAGTTCCTTCAACAATACGTTTTTCGCTTCTGCCGAAGTAGTGACGCCACGCAGCATCACATTCTTATCGGAAAAAGAATAATCTACATCCAGCAATGCCACACGCCTGTCCGGTGCAAACTGTTTTTTCAAACTGTCGGTGAGTTGTGCCACTTCTACCGGTATATTACGGTCTCCGGCTTCCGAAGCGACAGCAAAAAGAGTTATAAAGAGAAATACTGCAAAGAATGAGGCAAACTTTTTCATGGACTATACGCATTTGGGAATTATTAATGTTAGCAAAGCTAACAATTTATTCTAAAAGAGATACATATTTTCAGTGTTTTTAAGAATTTACACAAATAAAACACCGATAACGAACAAATCACCGGTCACCTGACGTCAATCACTAAAAAATTCCTATCTTTGCACCCCAAAGCAGTTGGTCGGTCTGTCGCTTGCGCCTCGTGCGCATGAGGAAAGTCCGGGCAACACAGAGCATCCTACTTCCTAACAGAAAGCTGTCCGCGAGGGTAGAGTAACGTAGAAGAAAATAACCGCCATGCCTTCCGGGGTTGTGGTAAGGGTGAGAAGGTGGGGTAAGAGCCCACCGGTCTTGTGGCGACACAAGGGCCGTACGTCTTAGGAGTTGTAAGGTCATGTAAACCGACGTTATGAGAGTTGCTCGCTCCATGTCGGAGGGTAGACCGCTAAAGCCTGTATGGCAACATACGGCTCAGATAAATGACAGACGCCTTGATTTAATTGCTGAATCAGGGAACAGAACCCGGCTTACAGACCGACTGCTTTTTTAAATTAAAAATTAAAAATTGAGAATTAAGAAATAAAGCCCTTTCGGCATACTATCGTTTTTCAATTCTCGATTCTCATTTTTCAATTTAGCATGAACAAGCGCATTGCCACCCTTTGGAAATTCCTGACATACGACATCTGGCGTATTACAGAAGACGAAGTCACTAAAACGACTTTCTCCTTATATAATATTATCAAGACCATTTATCTCTGCATCAACCGCTTTACCAAAGACAGGCTTGTAAACAAGGCATCGGCATTGACATATAGCACTTTACTGGCTATTGTACCTATCCTGGCCATTGTGTTTGCCATTGCACGCGGGTTCGGCTTCGACAATCTGATGGAGAGTCAAATCGTTCAAGGCTTCGGCGGTCCGTCGGAAACAACGGAAGTTATCTTTCAATTCGTCAACTCCTATCTATCGCAAACCAAAAACGGCATATTCATTGGCGTGGGCCTGATCATGTTATTGTGGACGGTGCTCAACCTGATTAACAACATGGAGATTACCTTCAACCGCATCTGGCAGGTAAAAAAAGCAAGAAGCATGTACCGTAAAATCACGGATTACTTCTCCATGCTCCTGCTGATACCCCTTCTGCTGGTAGTTTCGGGCGGTCTTTCCATATTTATGAGCACCATGCTGAAGAATGTGACAGACTTCACCCTGCTCGCTCCCATCGGCAAATTCCTAATCCGCCTCATACCTTTTGTGCTGACATGGGTGATGTTCACGGCACTGTATGTTTTCATGCCCAATACAAAGGTGAAACTCAAGCATGCGCTGATTTCGGGCATTCTGGCAGGTACGGCACACCAGGCATTCCAGTTCCTCTATATCAGCAGCCAGTTGTGGGTATCCCGTTACAACGCCATTTACGGTAGTTTTGCGGCACTTCCCATGTTCCTGCTGTGGTTGCAGATATCGTGGACCATCTGCCTTTTCGGAGCGGAACTGACGTATGCCGGACAAAACATCCGGAATTTCAGTTTCGATAAGGATGCACGCAACATCAGCCGCCGTTACCGCGACTTCATCTCCATCCTTATCATGTCGTTCGTAGCCAAACGTTTTGAAAAGAACGAACCGCCCTATACTGCCGAAGACATATCCGAGGAGTGCCAGATACCCATACGCCTGACCAACCAGACCCTTTATGAATTGCAGGAAATCAACCTTCTGCACGAAGTGGTGACCGATGCCAAAAGCCAGGACATCGCCTATCAGCCTTCCATGGACATCAGCAAGCTGAACGTTGCTCTCCTGCTGGACAAGCTGGACACTCACGGTTCCGAGGACTTCAAGATAGACAAGGACAAGGAATTCCACGGGCAATGGGAAACACTGATGAAAGCACGGGAAGAGTACTACAAGAGTGCAAGCCAAGTGCTGCTGAAAGACCTGTAACGGTAGCTTTAATAATGGTTGTATGAAACAACCTTGTCCTTGGATTTCCTGGACTTCTTCCGTTTGTCTTTTGCCGGATAGCCTATCGTGATGTCGAGCAACAGACGTTTATTGGCAGGAATGCCGGTAAGCTTCTTAATCTCCTTTTCATCGAACCAGCCCAGGATGCACGAACCCAGCCCCTCGCTTTCGGCAGCCAGCGTAATATGAGCGGTGGCAATGCCGATATCTATCAGAGGGAAATACTTGTCCTTAATCTTGGCGCCCAAGAAGGAAGTGATATTCATGGATTCTTCCACCACCAGAATATGTACCGGAGCATCTTTGGCAAACTTATTCATCCCCAATCCGGCAGTGGCCTTACCCACTTTTACAGCAAGTTCCGGATCGGTGATCACCACAAAACGCCACGGCTGGGCATTGCATGCCGAAGGCGACAGCCGGGCAGCTTCCAAAATACGTTCCAACTTCTCCGGCTCTACCGCACGGGACATATCATAAGCACGGTCGCTTTGACGTGAAGCGGCCAATTGCAAAAAATCATTCATAATAAGATATGAGTTATGAATTATAAATTATGAGTTATAACTCTATTTATACTGTATCATTCTGCTGATATATTTACCGATAATATCGAATTCGAGATTCACTACGCTACCCACCTTGAAAGCGTGGAAATTGGTATGCTCGAAAGTATAAGGGATAATGGCTACCTGAAAGGTATCGTCCGTAGGGTTGCACACGGTCAGGCTGACACCGTTTACGGTTACCGAGCCTTTATCCACGGTGATATAACCGCGCTTCGCCATTTCCTTATCAAAGGCATACCGGAACGTAAAGTAATAGCTGCCCTCGGCATCCTTTATGTCCACACAGGTTGCCGTTTGGTCTACGTGTCCCTGTACGATGTGTCCGTCCAAACGGCCGTTCATCATCATGCTGCGCTCCACGTTCACTTCATCGCCTACTTCCAACAAGCCGAGATTGGAACGATCCAGAGTCTCTTTCATCGCCGTCACCGTATAAGTATCATCCGTCATGCTGATAACCGTAAGGCATACGCCATTATGAGATACGCTCTGGTCTATTTTTAATTCATTTACGAACGAACACTTGAAAGTAAAGTGCACGTTTTCTTGGTCTCTGACCATAGCCACCAGTGTGGCACATTCTTCTACTATTCCGGAAAACATAAGCTTGTTACAATTTAAATTTAGATATTACCCGCATTGCGGATGCGACAAAGATACAAAAAGGGTCTCATATAGAAATGAAAAAAAGGAAGCTTTTCACAAAGCCTCCTTTTTCAGTTTTCAATAGGTATTAGTTTTTTTTAAGGTAAAAAGATTGTTTTCAGGATAACGTTGCAAAGATAGCCGCTTTTCAAGATACCAACCAAATTAAAAAACATGTCTTATAACATCTTTTCTGTAATTCTTTTGATTTTATTATCATTTCAAAGCAAATTTCTACATCTGCAATCGTTTTCAATGGGCAAATATAGGGCTATTTTCCATTAAACACTAAAAATATCCTAAAAAGTTGACTATTTCTTATCGTCTGCATAGTGCTCGTCCGTACGTCCGCTATGTTTCAGCACCTTCGCATCGATAAAAAACACTATTTCCTCGGCGATATTCGTAATATGATCACCGGAACGTTCCAGCTTACGGAAAACACTAACCAGATTCAGACAAGAGAGTGCGCTTTCGGGATGCTTGCCGATATAATCTGCCAGAACAGCAGTGGCATTTGCATTAATTTCATCCAGCAGGTTATCTTTGGCGAATACCGCGGTTGCCAGTTCCTGACTTTCTTCCTGAAGAGCTCTTTTGGCAAGTTCAAGCATAGCCGAAACTTGATTTATCATCTCCTCCAGGCGCAGTTCCTTCACCAGTCCGCTTGCCAGAATCGGTTCCTTGCAATTCAACGCAAAGCGGGCTATGCCTTCGGCGAAATCGCCCAAACGCTCCAGGTTCGTATTGATTTTGAGCATGGCAAGCACAAAACGCAAGTCGATAGCAACAGGATTATAGAGAGCGATGATGTCTTCTATATCACTGTCTATCTTGAGTTCGAAGGCATTGACACGACGCTCGCGCACCAATACCTGCTGTGCCAGCTCGCGATCCAAAGTCAGTACGGCTTCTCCGGCACGGCCGAGCTGGTTATACACTAAAGTCCACATTTCGTCTATTTCTTTTTTCAGCAAGACGAGCTCTGATTCGATAAACTGCACCATAATGTTTTTCTATTTCAAAATTATCAATTCCATAATCATATCACTTGTTTCAACGCATGACACTGTTCGTACCAAAGAGCGGTACCGTCCGTACCAACGCATGAAACTTCCCGTACCAAAGCGTGGTACCGCTCGTACCAAGGCGTGAAACTGCTTGTACCACGGCATGGTACCGCGCCTGCCAAAGCACGGAACAGTCCGTTACCCGAAGCGTCCCGTTATATAGTTCTGCGTCTCTACCTTATCGGGATTAGTGAAAATCTTTTTGGTATCGCCGAACTCCACCATCTCACCCATATAAAAGAAAGCCGTACTATCGCTTACGCGGGCGGCCTGCTGCATATTATGGGTAACGATTACAATGGTGTATTGCTTCTTCAATTCGTGTATAAGCTCCTCTACCTTAGCCGTGGAAATGGGGTCGAGGGCAGACGCCGGCTCATCCATCAATAGGACGGACGGAGATACCGCCATGGCACGGGCTATGCAAAGGCGCTGCTGCTGTCCGCCGGAAAGGGCGTAAGCAGACACCTTGAGCTTGTCTTTCACCTCATCCCATAGTGCCGCCCCTTTCAGGGTCTCCTCTACCCGTCGGCGGATAAAAGCATTGTCGGTAACGCCGTTTACACGCAATCCGTAGGCCACATTCTCAAAAATGCTTTTCGGAAAGGGATTGGGACGCTGGAATACCATACCTACATTTTTGCGAAGTTCGTCCACCTGCACACCTTTCTTATATATGTCCTGACCGTCGATAAGAATCTCACCGGTCAGGCGGGTGTCGGGTATCAAATCGTTCATACGGTTCAGCAAGCGGAGAAAAGTGGACTTACCGCAACCGGAAGGTCCGATGAAAGCCACAACCGACTTCTCCGAGATATCCATGCTGATACCTTTCAAGGCATGGAAGTCGCCATACCAGAAATTTACATCACGCGTTTCTATTTTATTCATCATGCCGTTCATGATTTTATTGATTTAGTTCATTTTGATTTTCTTCTCGAAATATTTCCGCAGAGCATTGGCCAGCAGATTTACCAGAAGGATTATCAGTATCAAGACCAAGGCCGTTCCATAGGCAATAGGCAGCTGGGCTTCCATATCCGTACCGCTGGTGGAGATGACGTACAGATGATAGGGCAACGCCATGCACTGGTCGAAAATACTGCCGGGCAGTTGCGGCAGGAAATATGCTGCGCACGTAAAGAGAATAGGTGCCGTCTCTCCGGATACACGCCCCAGAGCAAGAATCAGGCCGGTGATGATGTTGGGCATTCCCATCGGCAGAATCACATGCCAGATTGTTTGCAGCTTGGTGGCTCCCAAAGCGCGGCTGCCCTCACGCAGATTGTCGGGTATCGCCTTCAAAGCCTCTTCGGTAGTGCGAATCACCAAAGGCAGGCTCAACAGTCCCAAGGTAAGCGAACCCGCCAGGATGCTGTCGCCAAAGTCCATATAGTTGACAAACAATGCCATGCCGAAAAGTCCGAACACGATGGAAGGTATGCCGCTCAGGTTGTTCGTCATCATACGGATGAAACGCACAATCCAACCCTTAGGCGCATATTCGTTCATATAGATGCCGCTCATCACCCCCACCGGGAAAGCAAACAACGCGCTGCCTGTCATCAGGCAAAAAGTACCGACGATGGCAGGCAGGATACCGCCGGATGTCATGCCGTCTGTCGGGGCGCCCGTCAAGAACTCCCAGTCGATGACTCCTATACCTTTGTATATGATAAAACCGAGAATGGCAAAGAGGATGCCTACCACACTCAGACTAAGCAAACGGAACAGTCCGAACGCGATGTTTTGCGAAAGATGTTTTCTACTTATCATATCCTTTTACTTTCTTTTGCCCGAAGATACAGCTTCTACCGTGAAGTTTATCAACAAGCTGATAAAAAACAATACGACTCCCAAGAGGAACAATGCCTCGTAATGCGCGCCACCCGCCGGCGCTTCGCCCAGTTCGGCGGCAATTGTGGCGGGAATCGTGCGCAAAGGTTCCAAAATGGTATGGGGAATTACGGCAGCGTTTCCCGTCACCATCAGCACCGCCATCGTTTCGCCGACAGCACGGCCGATGCCCAGGACAACCCCGGACGTAATACCTGATATGGAATAAGGTATCACCACCTTATATATGGTCTGCCACTGTGAAGCGCCAAGCGCCAGACTGGCTTCGCGCATGGCCCGCGGACAGTTGCGCATGGCATCCTCCGTCACCGTGATAATGGTAGGCAACGCCATGATGGCGAGCACGATACTTCCTGCCAGTCCGCTCTCGCCGACAGGCAAATCGAACACTCTCTGCAGCAAAGGCACTATCACAATCAACCCGAAGAAACCGTAAACAACGGAAGGAATACCGCTCAGCAGTTCTATCACCGGCTTCATCAGATTCCGTATCTTATGGTCAGCCACCTCGGACATATAAACGGCTACCGCCAGTCCGAACGGCAAGGCTATGAGAATGGCGAAAAGGCTTACCCACAACGTACCCGTTATCAATGGTAAGAAGCCGAACTGGGGAGCAGGTGTAGCCGTAGGAAACCACTCGGCTCCCGCAAAGACGTCTTTCAGCGAAATGGTGTTGTCCCGCAGCAAATGAACGGAGTCAGGACGGACAATGAACTGCCTCGGCACAAAAGCCACGATGCCCGGCGTGCGTTCCACCAAGTCCGTGATGCATGCGCCTGCATTTTCGTAAGATGCTCCCAACTGTTCTTCCGTATAATACCGTGTAACATCTTCCAAACGAAAAAGCCGGATAGGGAGATTCTCCCCACCGACTTCCCGCCAATTTGTTATCTCTTCATCGAAAACATCCTTTATCTGTACCGGAGTAAGTTCACTTACCTTATTGTCCTTATTTAATGCCAAGACATACCCCTCTTCGATTACCCGGCTATGGAACAGCCCCACCGCTTCGGAAAAGAGGAATAAGACGATAAGCACAATAGTAAGACTTGTTACAAAACCGCTACAAGCCAATATGCCCTCTATAATTTTCTCAAAAACTTTTTTCATATTGCCTACTTTTTTCTGTGCGCAAAGAAAGGGGGTAGATATTAAGGCAGTGTGACTATCATTTGAAAGAAATGTTTCAAACATATTACAAATCTGTTACAATAAACACAGACCCGCCGTATGTAACAACTTTGTAACATGCGTTGTTTTAATTTGCAGCGAAATAAAAACAGCGGGAACATACCTCCATACACTATTGTTGTTTAAGTATCGTCCCAAAAACATTAGAATATGATGAAGCATTTATTTCTGACCATCTTCGCATTGGCATTTGCCGCTACCGACATTCAGGCGCAGCGCATCAAAGGCAGCGACACCGTTCTGCCCATCGCACAGCAAACCGCCGAACGCTTTATGACATTGAATCCCAATGCCCGCGTCACCGTCACCGGAGGCGGAAGCGGGGTAGGCATTTCCGCCTTGCTGGATGAAACGACCGACATCGCAATGGCTTCCAGAGGCATCAAATTCAGCGAGAAGATGAAAGCGAAAGCAGCCGGAGAAGAACTGGAAGAAATACCGGTAGCCTATGATGCGCTGGCCGTTGTCGTACACCCGTCCAATCCCGTAAAGCAGCTCACCCGCCGACAGTTGGAAGATATCTTCCGCGGTAAAATCACCAATTGGAAGCAAGTAGGCGGAGACGACCGCAAAATAGTGGTCTACTCGCGTGAGACCTCTTCCGGCACATACGAATTCTTTAAAGAAAGCGTACTGAAAAACAAGAATTACATGAGCAGCAGCCTTTCCATGCCCGCCACCGGAGCCATCATACAATCCGTCAGCCAAACGCGCGGAGCCATCGGCTATGTGGGTCTTGCCTATGTATCGCCCCGCATCAAGACCCTTGCCGTATCTTACGACGACAAGCACTTTGCCGCTCCCACCCTGGAAAACGCCATCAATAAAACTTATCCCATCGTACGCCCGCTATATTATTATTACAATAAGAAAAGCGCCGGCCTTGTAGACCCGCTGTTACAGTTCGTATTGTCACCCGCCGGCCAAGAAATCATTAAAAAGAGCGGATACATTCCTATAAACGAAGAATGAAAAATGAATAATGAATAATGCAGAATGAAAAACGAAGAATGAGGAGCGAGAAATTCTTCATTCTTCATTCTTCATTCTTCATTATTTTGCGCTATCTTTGCGCCACTATACGAATAATAATAGCATTATGGCAGAAATAAAAAGCGAAGAAACAAGCGAAAAGAAGAGCCTGAACTTCATTGAACAAATAGTAGAGAACGACTTGAAAGAAGGTAAAAACGACGGAAAAGTACAGACACGTTTTCCGCCGGAACCCAACGGTTATCTTCACATCGGACATGCCAAAGCCATTTGCCTGGATTTTGGTATTGCCGCCGCACATGGCGGTGTCTGCAACTTGCGTTTCGATGATACCAACCCCACCAAAGAAGACGTGGAGTACGTAGAGGCTATCAAGGAAGATATTCAATGGCTGGGCTACCGGTGGGGCAACGAATACTATGCTTCCGACTATTTCCAACAGCTATGGGACTTCGCCATCCGCCTCATCAAAGAGGGTAAAGCGTATATCGACGAGCAGACATCCGAACAGATCGCCGCTCAAAAAGGTACTCCTACCCAACCCGGAGTAGAAAGCCCGTACCGTAACCGCCCCATTGAAGAGACTCTCGACCTGTTCCAAAAAATGAACACCGGAGAGATTGAAGAAGGCGCCATGGTGCTCCGTGCCAAAATTGACATGGCAAGTCCCAACATGCACTTCCGCGACCCGATTATCTATCGCGTGGTGAAACATCCGCACCACCGTACGGGTACTACCTGGAAAGCTTACCCGATGTACGACTTCGCTCACGGACAAAGCGACTACTTCGAAGGTGTAACCCACTCCTTGTGTACACTGGAATTCGTTCCCCACCGTCCGTTGTACGACCTCTTTGTAGATTGGGTAAAAGAAGGCAAGGACCTGAACGACCACCGTCCTCACCAGTACGAATTCAACAAGCTCAACCTGAGCTATACACTCATGAGCAAGCGCAACCTGCTGACTTTGGTGAAAGAAGGCCTTGTCAACGGCTGGGACGACCCCCGTATGCCGACTATCTGCGGTTTCCGCCGTCGCGGTTATTCACCCGAGTCCATTCATAAGTTCATCGATAAAATCGGTTATACCACTTACGATGCCCTCAATGAATTTGCCTTGCTGGAGAGTGCCGTACGCGAAGACTTGAACGCACGCGCCACCCGCATATCCGCAGTATTGAATCCGGTGAAGCTTGTCATCACCAATTATCCGGAAGGACAGGTTGAGAAAATGGAAGCCGTCAACAACCCGGAACGTCCAGAAGAGGGCAGCCACAACATCGAATTCAGCCGCGAGCTGTGGATAGAACGCGACGATTTCATGGAAGATGCTCCGAAGAAATATTTCCGCATGACTCCCGGACAGGAAGTTCGCCTGAAAAGCGCGTACATCGTGAAGTGTACCGGCTGCAAGAAGAACGATGCAGGAGAAATCACAGAAGTATACTGCGAATACGACCCCGACAGCAAAAGCGGCATGCCCGGCGCTAACCGCAAAGTAAAAGGCACAATTCACTGGGTGAGCTGCGCACACTGCCTGCAAGCCGAAGTCCGCCTTTACGACCGGTTGTGGAAAGTGGAAAATCCGCGCGACGAACTGGCAGCCATCCGCGAAGAAAAGAATTGCGATGCGCTGACCGCCATGAAGGAAATGATAAATCCGGATTCTCTGAACGTATTGCCATGCTGCTATATCGAGAAATTTGCCGCCGGCATGAAGCCCCTCTCCTACCTGCAGTTCCAGCGCATCGGTTACTTCAATGTAGACCGCGACTCTACACCGGAGAAAATGGTGTTCAACCGTACCGTAGGCTTGAAAGATACTTGGGGGAAAATCAACAAATAATATAACATTAATGAGTAAAAAGAACCTGTTGTCCGGAAGAGACAAGGAATTGCAAGAACTTGCAGAACAATATGAAGCAGCGAAAGCTGAGAACAAACCTATCTATCTGGATGCAGACGATTTAGCCGACCTTGCCGACTGGTATGCCATGCACAGAAAAAACAGCCAGGCTACCGAAGTCGTAGAATACGGGCTGAGCTTACACCCCGGCAGTACGCCTCTGTTGGTAGAGCAGGCTTATCTCTTCATGGACGCCCGGGAAAGGGATAAGGCCAAACAAGTGATAGAGGAAATAACCGAAGATTATTCCTCGGAAGTAAAAGTACTGAAAGCCAATATTCTCTTAGGCGAAGGCAAAATAGATGAAGCGGAACAACTCCTTGACTCCATAGAAGACAAAGAGGACTTGGCCAACATCGTGGACGTATCCTATATGTATATTGATATGGGGTATCCCGATAAGGCTGTACCATGGCTGACAAGGGGATTGGAAAAATATGCCGAGGAAGAAGAGTATCTGGCCGTAACAGCCGACTGTTTCCTGGCACAAGGTCTGAAGGATAAAGCCGAAATGTTCTATAACAAGCTGATAGACAAGAATCCTTATTCAGCCCCTTATTGGTTCGGACTGGCACGTTGCTATTTCGAACAGCAACTGTTTGACAAAGCCATTGAGGCGTGCGACTATGCAATCGTGTCAGATGAAGAATTTGCCGATGCCTATATGATGAAAGGACATGCTTTCTATCAACTTGGAAATGAAGAAAGCGCGCTTGAGAATTATACCCTGGCAGAAAAATATAAAGCCGTCAGCCCCAATTTCCTCCATATGTTCATCGGATTCAATGAAATATCCAAAGGACACTGGGAAGAAGGGTACCGGCATCTTGAATTGGTCATACACAGTAAAGATACCGACTCAACGATGTTGCCGTCTTTATATGCGCATGTAGCGATTTGCCTCTATAACTTAGGCGAAAAGCGTCAGGCCGACCTGTTTTTCAAGAAAGCCCATGAGATAGGCCCGAAAGATGCAGAACCCTATCTGATTGAGGGAGGTATGTATATGGAAAAAGGAGATTTCGACAAAGCTGTAAAGAAATGGGCTTTGGCTTTAGAGTGTGCCCCGTGTGCCGATACTTGGAATGAAATCGGCATGAGCAGCATGGAAACGGGCCATATACAATATGCCCAAACGGCTTTTGAGCAGGTTAAGAAACTGGAGCCCGACTTCGAGAATATCAACGAGAAGCTGACCGCCCTTTATCTGTTACTTGACGACATGGAGAACTTCCTAAAGTACAACCAGCTTTGCGCACACCCGTTTCAGGCAAAAGACCTGGAAAACATGCTGGATTTGCTGGATTGTAAAAACCGGGATGAAATGATAAAAAGAGTGAAAGAGATATTTGGCGGGTCAGGTTTATTTTAAAGACATAAACAAATTATTAATCACAAGTATTATATATGGAATCATCTGCAGAACTTATCAAATGGGTTTTAGAAAATCTGAATTATTGGGTAGTTACCATCTTCATGACTATCGAAAGTTCATTTATCCCATTTCCATCGGAAGTTATAGTGCCGCCGGCTGCATGGAAAGCGATGACCGATGACAGTATGAATATCTTCCTTGTCGTTATTTTCGCAACTATCGGCGCAGATCTCGGCGCACTCATAAACTACTATCTTGCACGTTGGCTGGGTCGTCCTATTGTCTATAAATTTGCCAACAGCCGTTTCGGGCATATGTGCCTGATTGACGAAGCGAAAGTACGCCATGCCGAAGAGTACTTCAGGAAACATGGCGCCGCATCCACATTCTTCGGACGTCTTATCCCCGCAGTACGGCAGCTTATCAGTATTCCGGCCGGACTCGCCGGCATGAAATTAGGCTCGTTCCTGCTTTATACAACGCTCGGTGCGGGAATCTGGAACACGATACTGGCGCTGCTCGGCTATTTTATATACCGGTTCACAGACATCAAGACAACCAACGATGTCTATATATTGGCTACGGAATACAGCCACGAAATCGGTTATGTCATTCTGGCAGTTGCGGTATTCGTTGTAGGTTTCCTGATTTATAAAGGAATAAAACAGAAAAAATAAGAATAAAAAACGGTGGATAAAGACAGTCCTTCTTCATCCACCGTTTTTTTATTGTATAGTTAAGTCCCAAGCGGTTATTTCCTAACTGCCGCAATCGCCTTTTCATAGTCCGGCTCTTGCGTAATCTCCGGTACGAGTTCCGTATAGGCAATCTTTCCATCTTTACCGACAACAATCACCGCCCGCGCCAGCAAACCGCTTAACGGTCCGTCTGCCATACGCACACCATAGTTTTCATCAAAATCCGAGCAACGGAAATCGGACAAGGGAATTACGTTCTCAATACCTTCCGTCGTACAAAAACGGGCATGTGCAAAAGGCAGATCCTTTGAAACAGCCAATACCACCGTATCCGGCAAACCGGCAGCCAATTCATTGAATTTACGTACGGAAGCAGCACATACGCCGGTATCCAGACTCGGAAAAATATTAAGAATTACATTCTTCCCGTTCAGTTCTTTCAAAGAGAAAGAAGATAAATCCGTCTTTACCAACTCGAAATCAGGAGCGACTGCTCCCACTTTTATAAACTCACCGATAACTTTTACCGGTTGTCCCTTAAATTTTGTTGTAGCCATAATTTTATCAATTTATACAATAGAGAAACAAACGGGATGCTGAAAAAGTTCAATAAAACTTTTCATTCCACAGATTGTTATTCTCCCAACAAACTTATAATAATCACTTTTAAATTAAGATTTACATGAAAACAATTTTTGATGAGCTGAAACAGGAAGTAAAAAACTGGTGGGTTTCACTTATTCTCGGCATCCTGTATGTAGCCGTAGCTCTGGGGCTAATGTTCTTCCCTTTTAACGGATATGCCGCATTGAGTATTTTATTCAGCATCTCAATGCTGGTCAGCGGTTTGCTGGAAATTGCCTTTGCTGTAAGCAACCGCCAAAGGGTATCCAGCTGGGGCTGGTATCTGGCAGGAGGAGTCATTGATATGATTTTGGGACTCTACCTGGTGACTTATCCTGTGCTGAGCATGGAAGTCATTCCGTTTATCATCGCCTTCTGGCTGATGTTCCGGGGATTTTCCTCGGTAGGCTATGCTATGGACTTAAAGAGGTACGGGACAAAAGAGTGGGGCTGGTATACAGCATTCGGCATTCTTGCCATCGTATGCTCGCTTATTATCCTGTGGCAACCGACGGTCGGAGCTATCTACGCCGTTTATATGATTTCGTTTGCATTCCTTATCATAGGATTCTTCCGTATCATGCTCTCTTTCGAACTGAAGAATCTGCACAAACGAAGTTTCCGCAATTCATAATTCGCCACAGATTACACAGATATGTACAGATTAGATATTCTTGAGTAAGCCTCGGACGCTTAAAATCCGTCTGTAATAATCGGCATAATCCGCAGTGAATCACAGTACATCCCGGTTAGAGACTTCCGGTTTATCTTTTATGATGCAGAAAACGGAACATGGTTGTTCTGGACACTCCCATCCGCCGGGCGAGTTCAGAGCAGGATGTTCCTTTCTTCTGCTCTTTAAGCAATTGTTTCTTGTTCTCCGCAAGTATCTTCATCTTAGGCATATCCCCCTTTTTACGCCCCAAATGCTTTCCTTCCTGCTTTCTACGGGCCAGCGCCTCTTTAGTACGCATTGAAATCAGATTACGCTCTATCTCGGCCATCAGTCCGAATGCAAACCCCAGCACTTTGCTGTTAATGTCATTCTGAAAAACGTATCCCTCTTTGGTGCTGTACAATATCACCCCCTTTTTTATACACGAATTGAGAATAGTCATAATCTCAAGCAGCGTACGGCTGAGCCGTGATATCTCCGTAACAATCAAAGAATCGCCTGGACGCATCTTATCCAACACCCCCGACAACTTACGTTCTTTACTGCTGACGCTTCCGCTGACCGTTTCCGTATACCACTTGTCAATGCTCATCCCGTTCCTTTCTGCGAAGCGTACAATTTCCTCTCGCTGGTTTTCCAAAAACTGTTTTTCTGTACTTACTCTTAAATAAGCTACTACTGCCATAAATTTTGTTGTTGTTTTATTGGTTTAACGCCGCCAAAGAACGGTTATTCCAATAAAATAGCCAACCGGTCCGTCATATCCTTTGCCAACCGTTTTCAAAATACGGGTTTGTTCCCAAACAGACGCCAAACAGATAAAAAGTTTTGCATTAACATAATCTTCTTCCGGCTATATCAAACTTTTTTCCCCTTTTTCGTTTATCTTTGTACATCCTTTCATGATAAAAAAGGAAAGGGTTTCTTCAGCAAGCCGCAAAAGGCAGGAAGAGGAAACAATCATTTACTAATTAAAATACTAACTAAAATCAGAAGATTATGGCAATGCATACATGGTTTGAGTGTAAAATCCGTTATGAAAAAACAATGGAAAACGGAATGAACAAAAAAGTTACCGAACCTTATCTGGTAGATGCACTCAGTTTTACGGAAGCGGAAGCACGTATCATCGAAGAGATGACACCGTTTATTTCAGGAGAATTCACGGTATCGGACATTAAACGTGCCAACTACAGCGAACTGTTTCCATGCGAAGAGGAAGCTGCCGACCGTTGGTTCAAATGCAAGCTGGTTTTCATCACATTGGATGAGAAAAGCGGTGCTGAGAAAAAAACGTCTACTCAGGTATTGGTGCAGGCAGCCGACTTGCGTGATGCGGTAAAGAAGCTGGATGAGGGTATGAAAGGCACAATGGCCGACTACCAAATTGCATCGGTAGCGGAAACCGCCATCATGGATGTATATCCGTACAGCGCAGAACCGGATGACAAGCCGGAAGTATAAGAACCTGAAAATTTCATTTCACAGATTATCATATATACGATGAGTATTGCAGAAAACATAAAACAAGTACTGAGCGAACTACCTGATGGGGTGCGGCTGGTAGCTGTTTCCAAATTTCACCCCAACGAGGCCATAAAGGAAGCTTATAGCGCAGGGCAGCGTGTGTTCGGAGAAAGCAAGGTGCAGGAAATGACTGCCAAATACGAGAGCCTTCCAAAAGATATCGAATGGCATTTCATCGGACATCTGCAAACGAATAAAATCAAATATATCGTACCCTATGTTACTCTGATTCATGGAGTGGATTCCTACAAACTCCTTACCGAAATCAACAGGCAGGCAGCCAAGGCCGGACGAACCGTAAACTGCCTGCTTCAACTGCACATAGCACAAGAAGAGACCAAATTCGGTTTCAGTTTCGACGAATGCCGGGAGATGCTTGCAGGCGATGAATGGAAAAAGCTCGGCAATGTCCGGATATGCGGACTTATGGGCATGGCTACGAATACAGACAATATCGAACAAATCAAAGCTGAATTCCGTTCATTAAACAATTTCTTCCAAGAGGCTAAAGCCACCTGGTTTTCCAATGCAGAGTGGTTTCGGGAGCTGTCAATGGGAATGTCCCATGATTACCATGAGGCCATTGCCGCCGGCAGTACCCTGGTACGTGTAGGAAGTAAAATATTTGGAGAAAGAATATATTAATACCTAATAACTGTTATTATGGCAACATTAGAAACCACCTTTGCAGGGTTAAAACTTAAAAACCCGATTATTATCAGCAGTTCCGGACTTACCGACAGTGCTGCCAAGAACCAAAAGCTTTACGAAGCCGGAGCAGGAGCCATTGTACTCAAGTCTCTTTTTGAGGAACAAATCATGATGGAAGCCGATTGGCTTGGAGATCCCAATATGTATCCGGAAGGAAGCGATTACCTGGTAGGATACATACGCGAACATAAATTGGGCGAATATTTGAATCTGATTAAAGAAACCAAGAAAGTCTGTGACATTCCTGTCATTGCCAGCATTAACTGCTATCAGGATGCAGACTGGATTGAGTTTGCCAGAAAGATAGAAGAGGCAGGAGCAGATGCTTTGGAAGTCAATATCCTTGCTTTGCAAACCGACATACAATATGCTTACGGTTCTTTTGAACAACGTCATATCGACATCTTGAGCCATATCAGGAAAACAGTCAATATTCCTGTTATCATGAAATTGGGAGACAACCTCACCAATCCGATAGCACTCATCGACCAGCTCTATGCCAATGGTGCGGCGGCAGTAGTAATGTTCAACCGGTTCTACCAGCCGGATATCGATATTGAAAAAATGGCTCAAAGTGCCGGAAGCGTCTTCAGCACAGATGCCGATTTATCCAAATCCTTACGTTGGATAGGTATCGCCTCTGCGGCTGTGAGCAAGCTGGACTATGCGGCATCCGGCGGCATACATGCTCCTGAAGGAGTAGTAAAAGCTATCTTGGCGGGCGCTTCGGCAGTAGAGATATGCAGCGCACTCTATCAGAATTCTTACGCCATCATCGAAGAGTATGTCCGCTTCCTAAACGCATGGATGGAACGCAAAGGGATGGAGAACATCAGCCAGTTCAAAGGCATGCTGAATGTAAGCGACCTGAACGGGATAAACACTTTCGAACGTACCCAGTTCCTGAAATACTTCTCGGCACGCAAATAATAAAAATATGGTATACTAATAAAAACGGATGGTGCTTACCAGTGGGGCATCATCCGTTTTTTTTATGTCACATTCTTCGCCTTCACCAGGAAAGGCAAAGCAGCAGATATTACATTAAATTACTTGCCAGTTCGCTCAGCTGGCTACGCTCTCCCTTCACCAGATTGACATGGGCAAACAGGTTCTGGTCTCTCATGCGGTCTATCATATAGACAAGCCCGTTGGACTGGCTGTCCAGATACGGCTGGTCAATCTGTTGGATGTCGCCCGTGAATACCATCTTCGTCCCTTCGCCGGCACGTGTTATAATGGTTTTTATTTCGTGAGGAGTAAGGTTCTGCGCTTCGTCGATGATACAGTAGGTCTCGCTCAGGCTGCGCCCGCGGATAAAGGCGAGGGCTTCAATGACAAGCTGGTCGCTTTTCTGCATATCTTCCAACCTTTTCACTTCGCTTGAGTTAGATGCGAACTGATGCTTGATTACATTCAGGTTATCAAACAACGGCTGCATATACGGAGCTACCTTTTCATTGGCGTCACCCGGTAAGAAACCTATATCTTTATTGGACAATGCAACGATAGGACGCGCCAGCAGGATTTGCTTATAGTCCGTCAGCTTGCCCAAAGCGGCTGCCAGTGCCAACAGGGTCTTACCCGTTCCTGCCTTGCCGGTGAGGGCCACCAGCTTGATGTTCGGGTCATTCAATACCTCGAAAGCAAAACTCTGTTCGGCATTACGCGGTTCGATGCCGTAATTCTTTGTCTTATTTACACGGCAAACGGAATGGGTAAAAGGATTGTAGCGGGCAAGCACGCTGCTGCGGTCGCTCTTCAGGATAAAACATTCGTTGGGGTGAATAACATCCTTGAAGTCGAATTCGCTGATGTCCAACCCTTCCTTAGAGGAATAGATGCGGTCTATCAGAGTCGGGTCAACCCCTTCGAACACTTCGTTCGACTTTTCAAATATATCCACGTTAATTACCTTGTCGTTGATATAGTCCTCGCACAGCAGACCGATAGAGCGCGCTTTCATACGAAGGTTGACATCCTTGGTGACAAGAATGGATTTCATATTCGGCTTCTTCACGGTCAGCCAGTCAACGACAGAGAGTATCTGATGGTCGGGAATACGTTCCGGGAAAGAATCGTGCACGCGGGGCGAATCTACCGAGCCCGCCACCACGAACAGGCGTCCCAGACCTTCGCCCAACGGAGCGCCTTTGGTAAAAAGGTTATCATCGGTAATCAAGTCGAGCTCACGGACAAACTCACGGGCATTGAAATTTATCTGCTCGTTGCCCTTCTTGAATTTATCGAGTTCTTCAAGCACTACAATGGGAAGATAAATATCGTTCTCTTGAAAATTCTTCAAACAGTTATAATCGTGAAGGATAACATTGGTATCAATCACAAAGTTTTTCTTAGCTCCCATACTCTTTAGATTTAAATAGTTTATACCTCATACCGACAATATAAAATAAAGCAAGCATACACACTTAAATAAAATTGCCTTATCTTTGCCGTTCCTAAAGATAACACTTTAATAAGGAGAAAGGATTGCTTTCCCGTTAATTTTTATAAAAGATGGACTATCAGAACACTTTAACTTACTTATATAACAGCGTACCCATGTTTCAGCAAGTGGGCGGCTCGGCATACAAAGAAGGTTTGGAAAACACGCGCATATTAGACGAACATTTCGGGCACCCCCACCGTTCGTTCCGCACAATCCACGTGGCAGGAACCAACGGTAAAGGCTCCTGTTCCCATACATTGGCTGCCATATTGCAGGAGGCGGGATACCGCGTGGGGCTTTACACTTCTCCCCACCTGGTGGATTTCCGTGAACGTATCCGTATAAACGGCTCTCCCATACCCGAAGAGTATGTAGTGCACTTTGTAGAAAAAGAACGTGACTTTTTCGAGCCTCTGCACCCTTCTTTCTTTGAATTGACCACAGCGATGGCATTCCGCTATTTTGCCGACGAGAAAGTGGATGTAGCCATTATAGAGGTCGGACTGGGCGGCCGGTTGGACTGTACGAACATCATTCATCCGGATTTGTGCATCATAACCAACATAAGTTTCGACCATACCCAGTTCTTGGGCGACACATTGGCAAAGATAGCGGGAGAAAAGGCAGGTATCATCAAACCCGGCATTCCCGTAGTCATTGGCGAAACCACCCCCGAGACCAAACCGGTTTTCCTGCAAAAGGCCGCGGCAGAGAAAGCCCCTGTCGTATTTGCAGAAGAAAGGATGAACAACGATTATCCCGGACTGAAAACAGAGTTGCAGGGACTTTATCAACTAAAAAACACACGCACCATCCTCACAGCCTTGCCATTGCTGAAAGAGGCCGGATACCACATTGACGAAAGGAATGTGCGCAACGGCTTCGCCCGTGTCTGCGAACTGACGGGATTAATGGGACGCTGGCAAAAGCTACAGGAGTCCCCCACCCTGATATGTGATACCGGTCATAATGTGGGCGGCATTACCTACATCGTAGAACAACTGAAACAGCAAACCTACCGCCAGCTCCATATCATCATAGGAATGGTCAATGACAAAGACATCAGCGGTGTGCTTGCCCTGCTTCCCAAAGATGCTGTATACTACTTCACCAAAGCCAGCGTAAAACGTGCCCTTCCGGAAGAGGAGCTGTGCAGGCTCGCTGCCAAAGCAGGCTTGCAGGGAAACTGTTATCCGGATGTTCCCGCCGCCGTAACCGCCGCACAAGAAAAAAGCCACCCCGAAGATTTTATCTTCGTAGGTGGCAGCAGCTTTATCGTGGCAGATTTATTAGCGAACCGCGATGCACTCAATCTCCACTAAGGCCTCTTTCGGAAGCGCCTTTACGGCAACAGCCGAACGCGCGGGAAAGTCTCCCTCAAAATAAGTGGCATATACTTTATTCATGTCGGCAAACAAAGACATATCCGCCAGGAAAACGGTAGTCTTCACGATATTCGCCATGCTCAATCCTGCCTCTTCCAGAATGTGCTTTACATTCTCCAACGACTGGCGGGCTTGGGCTTCCGCGCCTTCCGCCATTACTCCGGTAGCAGCATCGATAGGCAACTGACCCGATACGAACACCATTCCGTTTGCTTCAATAGCCTGACTGTAAGGGCCGATTGCCCCCGGAGCTTTTTGACTACAAATCACTTTTTTCATAATTTTACTCTTTTATCTGTTCATTATCAAATATATGGTATCTTTTCCTACTATATTCAAAAAAAAAATCAGGAGACTCGTGCAGTATTTCCCAGAATCGTGCATTTATATATACGAATACACGAAAGAAAATTTCATTCATAACCTGTTAATACCTAGACTTAACTTATATTTTAGCATGGGGAAGTTTCCCAAACAAAGGCTCTGCTTGTGAAAGCGGAGCCTTTATTTTGTTAAGTATACCGTTTATTTACAATGCTTTTCAATCAGTCCGTCCACGTTCGGGTCGCCCAATTCCTTTGCCTTGGCAAAACTTTGGCACGCTTCCTGCTTCTTTTTCATCTGCAACTGTGCAATTCCCATAAGCCGATAGGCTTCGGCATATTTAGAATCAATAGCCAAAGCATCCTGCAACACTTTCAAGGCTTCTTCATTACGCCCTACACGGATATTGACCACGGCAAGCTCTGCACGATAGGTCAGGTCTTTCGGACTCAGCTCAATAGCCTTCTCCATATCATTCAGTGCACGCTGGAACTGTTTGGCCTTCAAGGCAGCCTGCTCACGATAATAATAGAACACATCATTCACCTTGCCGTTTACCGCTTTATAATAAGCATCGTAATCAAGCATGGCGGCACGCGCCTGATTGGCGTTCATGCGGGCTTGGGCACGTTCCAACAAGTAAGGAGCGGCTTCTTCCGTGTACGGTTCGGTGAAACGTACCACGCAACTGTCCATAAGTGCCAGCACTTCTTCTGCCGGCGCTTTCATCAGTTCCTTCGTCTTAGCTGCACTGAAAAACGTTGCCGCCGACGCTATATCGGACTGATTAACCTTTTCGTAGCATGCCAAAGCTGCCGCATAATCCTGCTTTGCAAACAAAATATCCCCTTCGGTCTGTACATACACCGGAAGCTCCTGAACGGCAATCGCTTTTCTTATTTCATCCACAGCCTTATCGTAAGACCAGTCCTTATAGGGCTTTTCCGGATTACCCAGCATATAATTGTATATCAGTTTGGCACGGTTGTAATATACGTCGTCTTTCTTTTGAGCCACACTCAGGGCTTTATCCATATCCGCCACGACCTTATCCATCGAGGCATCATCCTTGGAGCGGTATATCCGGTTGGTGGCACGGCGCACATAGCCGTCCGCACTATTCGGATATTCAGCGATGAAATCGTCCAACAGTTCTGCATACTTCTCCGGAGTAACCTGTGAGGAAGCCATGAAGAGAAACACCAGCGCCTGTTCTTCCGTATCGGGCAGTGCTTTCTTAATGCCGATATTCTTTAAAGTCATATCGCTGAAGGAAAATGCCGAAACATTCTGTTCCATGGCAAAATCGACATCTACCGCATAACATATTGTAGCGGTATCGGCGCCGGATGACTTCTGTGCAAGCGCAAAGACCTGTCCTTCTTCGGTCATCACGGGACAGCTCACCATCTTGTCCTTCAGGCGCAGATTGAGCGTATAGTAGTGATACTTTCCGGAAAATTCATCCGCAGCTTTCACTTGTCCGGCAGTATAGGAACGGTCTTTCTGTGTGGAATAAGGCAGGATGTACACATTGGCGCCCACAGCCGGAGCCACGGTTGCCGGATGCAATGCCGGGACTTTTTTGGTGGATATACCTACACGGAATTTAATGACATCGTACATGTCATTCGCACCCATAATAGAAACTACCGGCATCTGTACGCCTTCCGAATTCACGACCACCGCCCGTTGCGCTCCTTCGAACAAAGAACAATCGGACAAGGCCACACCGTCTTCCGTCACGAAGAAACCGTTTCCGGTATTCAAAATCTTATCATTCTCGCCATAAGTAATCACCGAAAATACGGCACGTTTGGCTTTATCCACCCATTTGGGAGCTTGTGCCATGCTCCACTGTACCTCCAAAAGGCATAGAGCGGAAAGCAGGAAAATCTTCTTTTTCATATTCAGTTCGTTCTTTGTTTCACAGCTTCATAAATCAGGATACCCGCCGCAACGGATACGTTAAGAGACTCAATCGTACCCAGCATCGGAATCTTTACCCATTCGTCGCAAAGTGCAAGGTTATCGTAAGAGACCCCCTTGTCCTCGGCACCCATGATGATACACATAGGACCTGTGTAATCGGCTTTTGTGTAATCGTAATCACCCTTTTCCGTAGCAGCCACTATATGGAAACCGCTGCTTTTAAGAAACTGCAGGGTATCTTTCAGATTCTGTTCGCGGCATACGGGCAAGGTATGCAACGCACCTGCCGAAGTCTTTACCGCATCGGCATTCACCGTTACACTGTTCTTGGCGGGAATAATAACGGCATCCACCGCCGCACACTCGCAAGTACGGGCTATCGCTCCGAAATTACGCACATCCGTTATGCCGTCCAGCATCACAAACAACGGATTCTTGCCTTCCTCAAAAAGGAACGGCACAAGGTCTTCCGTTTTCTGATAAGTCACGGCAGAGACAAATGCTATCACCCCCTGATGGTTCTTACGAGTAATGCGGTTGATACGCTCTACCGGCACACGTTGTACGGGAATCAAAGTTCCCTTTAGAGCGGCAAACAATTCTTTGGACAAGTCGCTCTGGATATCTTTCTTCACCAATATCTTGTCAATGTCCTTACCTGCCTGAACAGCTTCTATCACGGCACGAACGCCGAAAATCATTTCACTTTTATCTATCATTGTATCTTATTGTTTTTTTTGTTCTACTTTAGCCGGCTAAAGTGCTACACTACGATTGTAAACCTCTACTTTACAACCGTAAAGTACTACATTAGTCAGACGATGCCCAACAGTGCCTTGGCATTGTTCAGCGCGGCATCGGTCAGGGTGGCTCCACTCAGCATATGAGCAATCTCCCCTACCCGTTCCTCATCCGTCAAACGGCGGATGTGGCTGTTGGTTTCCGTTTCATTATCCTGTTTATACACCTTATAATGGGCACGTCCGCGGGCAGCTATCTGCGGCAGATGCGTGATACTGATAACCTGGCGGTCGCTATCGCCCATTTCCTGCATAATATCCGCCATGCGGTCGGCTATCTCACCGGAAACTCCCGTGTCTATTTCATCGAACACGATAGTGGGCAGCTTCACCGCTCCGGCTATCATTGCCTTGACAGACAGCATGACACGGGCTATCTCGCCCCCCGAAGCTACCGAAGAAATATTCTGCAAAGCCCCGTTCTTGTTGGCAGAGAAAAGGAAGTTCACCGTATCCGCCCCATGTGCCCCCGGCTCCTTGCGTATACCTATTTCCACCTGAAAACGGACATTGGGCATGCCCAGCGGTATCAGGCGGGCTGCCATCTGCTTTTCAACCTCGCGGGCTGCGGCGGTACGCAACCCCGTAAGTACCGCTGCCTGCCGCTTCACCTTATTATATAAGGCTTCGCTACGGGCTTTCAACGTTTCAATCTGTTCATCCGATGAAGTGATGTTGGACAGTTTGGCGGCATAATCATCCGCCAGAGCCAGAAGCTCGTCCACCGTAGAGACGCGATGCTTCTGCTGGAGAGTATAAATCAGGTTCAAACGTCCGTTCACCTCTTCCAGCCGGCCAGGGTTAAATTCTATCTCCTCTTCTTTTCCCGAAATCTCCTGAGAAATATCTTTCAGTTCGATGTAGCTGCTTTCCAGCCGTTCGGCAAGTTCACCGGCGGCAGGATATACTTTCTGCAAGCCCGCCATTGTATTCAGGCACTCTTTCAATACGGAAAGCAGGCCGCCCTCATCGGAGTTCATCGCCTGACCGGCACGGAACAGTCCGGCTTTTATCTCTTCGGCATGGCTCAGCGTATCGGCTTCCTGCTCCAGTTCCTCCTGTTCTCCGGTAGCCAGATGCGCATCCTCCAACTGCTCCAACTGAAAACGGATGTAATCTTCGTCCGCCTTGTTCTTTTCGGCCAGTGCGACAAGATGTTCCAAATCCTGCTGCACCTGCTTCCATTCCCGGTGGAGAGAGCGGTATTTACTTAACTCATCTTCGTCATGCGCCAGCAAATCCAGCACGCTCAACTGGAAACCTTCCTTGTTCAGGAGCAGGTTCTGATGTTGCGAGTGCACGTCAATCAGCTGTTCGCCAAGCTCCTTCATCTGTACCAGCGAGGCAGGCGTATCGTTGATAAACGCACGGCTCTTGCCCGAAGCGTAGACTTCGCGGCGAAGGATACACTCATCTTCGTATTCCAGTTCGTTTTCCTCAAAGAAAGGCTGCATACCATAACCGGCAATCTCAAAACGGGCTTCAATCACACATTTTGCAGCGCCCCGCCTGATGGATTTCACATCGGCACGCTGCCCCAGCAACAGACCGATAGCTCCCAATATGATGGACTTTCCCGCACCGGTCTCACCGGTAATCACCGAGAAGCCGCTACCGAAGTCTATATCAAGCTTCTCGATAAGCGCATAATTCTGTATGTATAGAGAACGCAACATTTTATTAAACAGATAATTGAAAGTTGACAATCAAAAAATATCATTCACGCTTCATCACTTCCACCAAATGGTCGACGATGTCCGCAGCCACTTCCGCTTTGGACTTCAACGGGTAGTCCTTTTTACCGTTCCGGTCGATAATGCTGATTTTATTGGTATCGTAACGGAAGCCCGCACCTTTGTCATTCAACGAATTAAGCACGATAAAATCCAGGTTCTTACGGTTCAGTTTATCTTCCGCATTATGCTGTTCGTCATTGGTTTCGAGGGCAAAGCCCACCAGCACCTTGCCGGGATGCTGCTTCTTCATCTCTCCCAAATGGGCGGCAATGTCCCGTGTAGGCTTCAGGTGCAATGACATATCACCTGTCTTTTCACGCTTTATCTTCCTGTCGGCAACCTGCTCCGGCGTATAGTCGGCAACGGCGGCAGCCATGATAACGGCATCCGCATCGTCAAACAAAGAGGTGGCCGCCTCAAACATCTCTCCGGCAGACTCCACACCGAAATACCGGTACACAGGGTAGTGTGTCCGGAGCTGGACGGGCCCCGAAACCAGAATAACCCTTGCTCCTCTTGCCGCACACTCATCGGCAAGCGCAAAGCCCATCTTTCCCGACGAATAATTGCCGATAAAACGCACCGGATCAATCTTTTCGTATGTCGGTCCGGTAGTAATCATTATTGTTTTTCCCGCCAGATCACCGTCCTTAGCGGCAAAGAACTCTTCCAGCCTGCGGATAATGACATCCGGCTCTTCCATTCTGCCCTTGCCTACCAGATGGCTTGCAAGCTCGCCCGTACCCGGTTCTATGATATGGTTGCCATACGAACGCAGTGTCTCCAGGTTCTTTTGGGTGGACGGATGAGCATACATATCCAGGTCCATTGCCGGGGCAACAAACACAGGAGCTTTTGCCGACAGGTAAGTGGTTATCAGCATATTATCGGCAACGCCATTCGCCATCTTGCCGATAGTGGAAGCCGTGGCAGGAGCTATCAGCATGGCATCCGCCCACAGACCCAAATCCACATGGCTGTTCCAGGTTCCGTCACGCTGCGCGAAGAACTCGCTGATAACGGGCTTGCTGGTAAGGGCAGACAAAGTAATGGGAGTTATAAATTCCTTGCCCGCAGGCGTTATGACAACTTGCACTTCCGCGCCCCGTTTTATAAGTCCGCGAATGATATAACAGGCTTTATAAGCGGCAATACTGCCTGTAATGCCGAGTACTATTTTCTTTCCTTTCAGTGGGTTTGCCATGAAATCAAACTACTAATTACAAATTTACTTCTGGGTAATCTCGCGCAGGCGGATTTTAGTCAGCATAGCCTTGGTGTTCAGTGTAAAATCACTGTTCAGTATCCAACTGTAATAGCCCGGATCGCGTTTCAGCACATCTGCCACCGGCATGCCTTTGTATTTACCGAAATTAAACACTTCCACACCTTTATCATCGTAAACCATGCGTCCTGCAAAGTCAACATTCTTGTTGAAGCTGGAATAATCCGAGAGGAAAGCCACATCGTTCTGCAATTCGGGATAACGGTCCAGTTGCGACATCAGCACCTCGTAAGTGGCACGCGTATCGGCTTCCGCCGTATGGGCGTCTTCCAGGTTCTTGCCGCAATAGAACTTATAAGCGGCAGACAGTGTGCGCTGCTCCATTTTGTGGAAGATAACCTGTACATCCACAAACTTGCGGCGACTCATATCTATATCCACGTCTGCACGCAGGAATTCTTCCGCCAGTACCGGAATATCAAAGCGGTTGGAATTGAAGCCGGCAAGGTCGCAGCCTTCAATATCATTGGCTATATTGCGTGCCACTTCCTTGAACGTGGGGCATTCTGCCACATCTTCGTCGTAAATGCCGTGAACAGCGGAAGCCTCTTCCGGTATGTGCATTTCGGGATTAATGCGCATGGTTTTGGTTTCCTCGTTTCCGTTGGGATATACTTTGAGATAACAGATTTCTACTATTCGGTCCGAGTTAATGTTTGTACCGGTGGTCTCCAAGTCAAAAAAGACAATCGGATTTTTAAGATTCAGTTTCATGAAGTTTCGTATTTATTTATCTTTTAGGCACGGACTGCACGGAACGGTGCGGTTTCTCTATAAACCCGAACCGTGAAATCCGCGTAACCCGTGCCTAAATAAAAAAATGACAGATTACTATTTCATTAATCATTCAGCATCATCGGCATCAGCAGCATCAGCAGGTCTTCGTTTTCTTCCTGCTCTGCCGGAACAATAACACCGGCACGCGAAGGATCCGCCAGCTCGATAACCACTTCATCCGCCGATATATTATTCAGGATATCAATCAGGAAAGTAGACTTGAAACCGATGCTCATCGGATTACCCGCATACTGGCATGTCTGCGTTTCCTCTGCCGAAGTGGAGAAATCGATGTCCTGTGCCGAAATCACAATTTGGTTCTCCTGCATACGCAGTTTGATAAGGCTGCTTGCCTGTGAGGAGAAGATAGACACGCGACGCAACGCACCAATCAGTTGCAGGCGGTCTACCGTCACTTTATACGGATTGTTCTGCGGAATTACGGAGTTATAGTTCGGGTAGCGTCCCTCAATCAGACGGCATACCATGCGATAGCTTTCCAATGTAACCACGGCATTGCGTTCGTCAAATTCAATGGTCACCGTGCCCTGCTCCTTCGGTAACAGGTTCTTCATCAGGTTGGCAGGTTTCTTGGGCAGGATGAAAGCCGCACGCTCATTGCCTTTGGCGGCCAGCGTCTTGCAACGCACTAACTTATGTCCGTCGGAAGCCACCATTGTGATGTCTTCGGTAGTAATATCGAAATAGATACCGTTCATCACCGGACGAAGCTCGTCATCGGCGGTTGCAAACACGGCGCGGTTGATACCGCCCAGTAACACCTGTGCATCCATTTCCACACGAACGGCATTCTCGCCCAGCATGGCCGATTGCGGAAATTCGTCCGCATTCTGCCCCATCAGGCTGTATTTACCGTTCTGATACTGAACCGTAATCTCCAGAGAACTCGTATTGATGTCAAACGTCAGCGGCTGTTCGGGAATTTCCTTTAAAGCGTCCAACAAAGTCTTGGCAGTCACTGCAAAACGTCCGTCGGCATCACTGTCATTCACTTCTACTGTGGTAACCATCGTTGTTTCACTGTCGGAAACAGTTACCGACAAGGTTCCGTCTTGTAGTTCAAAAAGGAAACAATCCAAAATAGGCAGCGCATTCTTTGAATTAATCACGCGGCTGATAGCCTGCAAATGGCTGGAGAGCGCAGTACTCGAAACGATAAATTTCATATATTCTATGTATTTAAGTTTTAATTTCAGTTCAGTTGTTAACTAACGGACAAAGTTAAAAAAAGAATTCCCTACGGCAAAGAAAAAACAGCCGTTTATTCGTCGCATATCCCTAAAAAATTGTAACTTCGCCGCATCATTTAAAAAGAGTACAATGGAATTTACAGGAAAAATCATCGCTATACTCCAGCCCAGAGGCGGAGTTTCCAAAGCATCAGGTAACGAGTGGAAAGCGCAGGAATACGTAATCGAAGACCACGGGCAATATCCCCGTAAGATGTGTTTCGACGTATTCGGAGCAGATAAAATAGAACAATTCAATATCCAGATGGGTGAAGAGCTGACGGTATCTTTCGACATCGACGCACGTCAGTGGCAAGACCGCTGGTTCAACAGTATCCGCGCATGGAAAGTGGAACGTGTCAGCGCAGCAACGGCAGCGCCTGCAACGGGAGCACCGGTTCCGCCGCCCGCTCCGTCCGCAGCGCCGGAATTCTTATCCGGAGACGCAAAGGACGACTTGCCTTTCTAATTTGAGAATTAAAAATTGAAAAACAGGAATCAGTAAGTTTTATCCGGTAAGAAAAGGAAGGTGTCAAAATACACTTGACGATTTCTTTTAGGCACGGATTACGTAAAAAACACGGATTTCACAGAAAAAGAATAAAGAAAATCTGTGAAATCCGTGTTTTTTACGTAATCCGTGCCTAATAAAAAACAAATAGTAAGCGGATTTTAGTTTTGACAAGCCCTCTTTTCTATTTCTCTTATTTTTCAATTCCCTACTTCTTCAAACTCCCCTATTTTCTCTCCTTTATACAGCAAGACGAGATTCGGATACACCACTCCTTCCGCGCAAGTAAACTGTATGGCTATAGTGAAGTGGCGGAAGAAATCGGAATGACGGAAGAAAAAATTCGGAACCAACCGCACATAAGTTTCCGGCTGGCGCATCATCTCTTCCATATCCACCATCATGGCAAAGTTATAATAAGGAGAAAGACTGCCTACACCTTCCTCGTACACCGAAGTTCCATCCAGCACATCCCCGTTCTCCAAAGCGTCCACATAAGCGGAGAGACTCTGTGCATCGGGCGCCAGTAACAAAGTTCCTTTATAGAAGCAGGCGTATGTGTGAAGCGCGGATTCCGTAATGCCTGTCAGTTGTGTCAATACGGTATTCCGGGGCAACATATACTGCCGGTACTTCCGTGCACGCGGGTATCGCCTGTAATTCGGATAGGTCCGCTCCACGGCCGGAGCGCCTTTTTCTTCGGGAGTAGCATACAGTAATTTCTGCAGAGCACGTTCTGCCTGCGCTTCATCTTTTACAGCAACGCTCATTACAGCGCAGGGATGCCGGTCGGTAGTATCCTTGGAATGAAACAGGCAAGACATGACATTCTCTCCCGCGTACGTTTTCATAAATTCCATCCACTCGCCATCCCGCTTCTTGATATAATCGGAATAAGCAGCCTTAGCATATTCCTGCTGCGAAGTAAAGCCGAATATGGCTTCCAAATCCGAGATTGCCCACTGGTTGTAGAAAAAAACAGAGGCCGGCAGCCGTTCTCCCGAAAAATCTTTTATCGGTTCCTGTCTGCGAAGCGCATTGATAAATGTCCGGGCTGTATCCGCTCCGTGACTGATACCGGAACAATAAACGGCTTCTTCATTGAACTTCATGTCAAACTCTGCCCAACTTCCCAGATGCGTCTGCGGACGAATGCCGTCTGTATTCTTGCCCATGCCCACTTCTTTCATGCGTACATACACTGTTGCCGCCACATTGTTACGCTTACCGGCATACATGGTACGGAAAGATGCCATGTCCATCAATGATTGTCTGGAACGGCAGGCATCGATAACCTGCTCTATCAGACGCTTCTGAAAGCTGACAGCCAGAAAGTCCGGGGTGAAATAAGCCGCAAGAAAACGCCCGTCCGCCGTGGGATAGATGCGTATTTCCTCGCCGTTGTAATCAAAATACTTAGAAGGGAAAGTGCTGGAACAGTATTTACGCACGAAAGACTCCACCAGCTCGTAATCCCCCGCCCCCAAGCTGCAATACAACACCTGATTCAAGGGAGTATCCGGTTCGTGGAAACTGATAAGCATTTTATTCATCTGCCTGCTCAGTCCATGCGGCGTATCACCTACCAATGTATTGAAATACTTCTTCAGGTATACAAAAAGTTCCGATACATACAGGAAATGCTCATCCTTGCTGCAATGCAAGCCGTCGATATCTTCCATCAAATCCGCCATACGGTCTGTCTCAAGTACAGCCGTGGCATCTTGCGGCACTAACGTAAAGAGATTAAAATCCTGCCGGTTTTCCACTGCATTCATTCGCAGAAACGAGTATACGCCAAAACCTGTACACAGCAATACTATGGACACAATAACGGCTATTCGTATAAGGATTCGAATCTTCATGGCATACATTCGTCAACTGTTGGCAAAAATAAACATTTATACTAATAAAACAAAACAAATGTTTCAAAAAGTTTAGAAATCTATTTCCATACCGTCATACGCAAAGTGCACATGGGGCGGCAGTTGGCGGTCGATTTCGGCATGCAGCCCTGCATGATGACTCATGTGGATGAAATAAGTTTCCCTTGCGCCGATACGTTCCGCTGCCGCCAGCGCTTCCGGTATGCTTTGGTGCGTAGAGTGCGGCTGCGGCCGCAAGGCGTTTATTACCAGAACATCCAGTCCCTGTAATTGTTCATACGAAGCATCCGGCATCGTAAGCATGTCCGTTACATACCCCAGCCGCCTGCCGATACGGTATCCCAGGATAGGCAGCCGCCCGTGCATCACGATAACCGGCAGTATTTCCGTTTCTCGCACGTAGAAAGGCCTGCCCGCTTCCACTTCCTGCAAATAAATGCGCGGCACACCCGGATATTTCTTATCCACAAAGCAATAAGGCATCCGTGCCCGCAGATGAGCGGCTGTGTAGGCATCCGAATAGACAGGTATTTCCGAGAAACGGCAGAAAGGGCGCAAATCGTCCAATCCGCCCACATGGTCGTAATGCTCATGGGTTATCAGCACGCCGTCTATCCGCTCGTACACGGAAGCACGCAGCATCTGTGTCCTGAAATCGGGACCGCAGTCTATCAATATCACCGCATCGTCCGTATGCAGCAGGGCAGATGCACGCAAACGGCTGTCCCGCGGGTCGGCAGATGTGCAGACCGGGCATGTGCAGCCAATTTCCGGCACTCCGGTAGATGTTCCGCTTCCTAATATAGTCAGTTTCATAAAACAGTGATTGATGATTATCGGTTAATCATTCTATAAAGTTCACTTCCGGACAAATTTCCACTCCGAATTTCTCCTTTACTGAGGCTCGGACAGCATCTGACAGGGCAACCACATCTTTTCCGGTTGCACCACCCAGATTCACAAGCACCAGAGCCTGCTTATCGTGCACGGCGGCAGGACCTAAGGCCTTGCCTTTCCAGCCGCATTGGTCTATCATCCATCCGGCGGGTATCTTCACCCGTCCGGCATCCACCTCGTAATGAGGCATGGTGGGATACAAGTCCAGCAACGCTTCAAATTGCGCACGAGGCACGATGGGATTCATAAAGAAACTCCCGGCATTACCCAATACTTTCGGGTCGGGCAGTTTGCTTTCGCGAATATCTATAATCACACGGCGCAAAGTGGCTAAGGTCACTGACGGATACCCGGCAAGCTCCTGACGGATTGTACCATAATCCAATGTATAATGCTCCTTCTTGCTCAGTACGAAATTCACGTAAGTCACAAAGACCGATTTCATTTCAGGCTTTTTGAAAAGGCTTTTCCGATAGGCATATTCACATTCGTCTTTCCGGTAGGTACGCTTCTCGCCGCGGATGTTTATAGTTTCCACAGACTCGATGAGGTCTTTCACCTCTACACCGTAAGCACCAATATTCTGTACGGCAGCCGCTCCTACCTCACCGGGTATCAGCGACAGGTTCTCCGCACCGTACCAGCCCTGCTCCACACAGTAAGCCGCAAAATCATCCCATACTACACCCGCACCCACACGTACATGCACCTGCCCGTCATCTTGCGCGGTCACTTCCATGCCGCCGATGCGCGAGTGCAGCACCATGCCTTCATAATCTTTCACAAACAACAGATTGCTACCGCATCCTATATGCAAAAAAGGAGAAGTGATGCGCCCTTCGGCTATCCATTTCTCCAATTCCTCTACCGAGTGATATTCTGCATATACGGCAGCTTTTACATCAAATCCGAATGTATTGGGTATTCTCATAAGTCTCAAATGCTCGTATCTTCGTATTTATACATCTTCCACTCACCGCCCCGCCTGCGGAAATAGAAAACGTTGGAATATCCGTTGCCGATACCGTTTACTTTCAGGATTTTCGTATTCGAATTATCCTCGTTCTTCTGTCCGTAGTTGATGTTGGACAACTTGTCTGCGGGCAGCGACGGACGGAAAGCATACCACTGGTTCACGTCGAGAGTGGTTTCCAGTATGGCAAACTCATCGTCGGGGTCGATGGTGACAAACTGCAACGGATTGGCAATATGCTCGCTCTGATACAAGCTGTCCGTCACAAAACGGGTATAGAAATCCACAAAATTCTCGCCTTCACCTTCTTCGATATGACGCAAATTTATGGCTTCGAGCATCCACATGCCTCGCTTACGTTCAAAATAATATTTCTTTACCATACGCGTTTTCAGATAAATCCACTCCACCTGTACGGATTTCAATGCAGTATCGCCCACCATGTCCATGTCGCTCTCACGGTCGAAAAGCAATGTATAATAATTCTGTTTGGTAAACAGGTAGTCGTGCTTCCAGAAGCGTTCCTCTATCTTCGAAGGAGTGTCCCGGTTGTAATAAGGCAAAGGAAACTCCGTCCTTGCCCGTTGCAAAGCCTCGTCCGAAGCATAATTGAAGATAAAATCGTCAAACAGTTCGTCCGCTTCCAACGGTTCAGGCTCCTCCTTCACTTCTGCCTGTTGCAGCGTATCGGCTACATGCCCGGCCGAATCCACCATTTCGGTAATGGTAGCAAAGGGATCCATTTTCGTCTTTCTGTTCCCACACGAGAACAGAAAGACGAGTATAAAAAATCCCGTTAGTAATCGTTTCATCCTTTACCGACCTCTACGGTCATTTATTTAATTTTGCTCTTAGTTTTTCAAGCATGTCCACAGTCATAGACTCCAGGTCAAACTGCGGCATCCAGTCCCATTCCTCACGGGCGCAGGAGTCATCCAGCGAATCGGGCCAACTGTCGGCAATGGACTGCTTCAAAGGATCTATCTGATAGGTCATTTCGAAGTCGGGCACATGTTTCCTGATAGCCGCATAAATCATTTCCGGGTCGAAACTCATGGAAGCGATGTTGAACGCATTCCGGTGCTTCAGCCGTTCCGGATCGGCTTCCATCAGCGAGATAGCCGCATTAATGGCATCGGGCATATACATCATATCCATAAATGTACCCGCCTTTACGGGGCATACGAACTTCTCACCTTTTACGGCAGAATAAAAGATGTCTACCGCATAGTCCGTCGTACCGCCGCCCGGAGGTGTCACATTGGAAATGATTCCGGGGAAACGTACCGCACGGGTATCCACCCCGTATTTCGTATGATAATAATCACTTAACAATTCCGTAGTCACTTTTGTTACGCCGTACATGGTACGCGGACGCTGAATGGTATCCTGCGGTGTCTTTACGTGGGGAGTATTCTCTCCGAACGAACCGATGGAGCTCGGCGTAAACACGGCGCAACCGTATTCGCGCGCCACTTCCAGCACATTCCACAACCCGTCGATGCCAATCTTCCACGCCATGGCGGGACGGCTCTCGGCAACTACCGACAACAGGGCTGCCAGGTTATAAATTGTATCAACCTTGAATTGCCTCACCACCACTTCAATAGACTGGCGGTCTGTCACATCGGCTATGGCCGAAGGACCCGAGGATTTCAACTCACCCTGCGGCATGGCGCTCGGAATATATCCGGCTACAACATGGTCATTACCATAGCGTTTACGCAACTCCAATGTTAGCTCCGAGCCAATCTGTCCTGTGGCTCCAATTACCAAAATATTTTTCATACAACTTATTTATAAGGTATTCTTTCGTTACTGAGTCGCAAATATACACACTTTTTTTTCATTTTTCTATCAAAAAGATATTGTTTATTCCAAGAAAAATGATGTCCTTTGTAGAGCTTCAAATAACGAAGTATTACCTATTAAAATAAAAAGCTATGTACGGTAAAATGAAAGACCATCTCAGCAAAACGCTTGCTGAAATAAAAGAAGCCGGACTCTATAAAGAGGAACGCCTGATCGAGAGTGCACAACAAGCTGCTATCACCGTGAAAGGCAAGGAAGTACTGAACTTCTGCGCCAACAACTACCTGGGATTATCCAATCATCCCCGCCTGATAGCCGCTGCTCAGAACATGATGGAACGCCGCGGCTACGGCATGTCGTCCGTCCGTTTCATCTGTGGCACACAGGACATCCACAAGGAACTGGAAGCTGCCATTTCCGATTACTTCAAGACGGAAGACACCATTCTATATGCCGCCTGCTTCGATGCCAACGGCGGTGTGTTCGAGCCTCTCTTCACCGAAGAGGACGCCATCATCTCCGATTCCTTGAACCATGCTTCCATCATCGACGGCGTGCGCCTCTGCAAAGCCAAACGTTACCGTTATGCCAATGCCGACATGGCAGAGCTTGAAAAATGCCTGCAAGAGGCCCAGGCACAACGTTTCCGCATCATCGTAACGGACGGCGTGTTCTCCATGGACGGCAATGTAGCTCCCATGGACAAGATATGTGACCTTGCCGAAAAGTATGATGCACTGGTAATGGTGGACGAATCCCACTCTGCCGGAGTAGTGGGCGCTACGGGACATGGCGTGAGCGAACTGTACAACACCTACGGACGTGTGGACATCTACACCGGTACATTGGGCAAAGCCTTCGGCGGCGCTTTGGGCGGTTTCACCACGGGTCGCAAAGAGATTATCGACCTGTTGCGCCAACGCAGCCGTCCTTATCTCTTCTCCAACTCCCTGGCTCCGGGCATCATCGGTGCAAGCCTTGAAGTATTCAAGATGCTGAAAGAAAGCGACGCCCTGCACGACAAGTTGGTAGAAAACGTAAATTACTTCCGCGACAAGATGACTGCTGCCGGTTTCGACATCAAGCCTACCCAGAGTGCCATTTGCGCAGTAATGCTGTATGATGCCAAACTGTCTCAGGTTTATGCTGCCCGCATGCAGGAAGAAGGTATCTATGTAACCGGTTTCTACTACCCCGTTGTACCGAAAGGCCAGGCACGTATCCGTGTACAAATCTCTGCCGGACACAATAAGGAACATCTGGATAAATGTATTGAAGCGTTTATTAAGGTAGGAAAGGAATTGGGAGTGCTGAAATAGGAAATGGGGTGCACTTGATGATTTTTTTAGGCACGGATTACACGGAAGAAAGGATAAAGTAAATCCGTGAATTCCGTGTAATCCGTGCCTGAAAATAATAAATGTTTCCGTATTGCAACACATTCCTATTCTTGCAACATTACCCTATTTTTCATGCAGGCACGGTCATTAGCTCGCGCCCTATTTCACGTATTGTTTCTATTATTTCATCAAAACGTTATTTAGACGGTTTCTTTGTTCCACTCACATATTGCGCAAACAACGATAGCAGACAGACAAAAAACGGGTGATAAAGCCCACGCCTTACCACCCGTTACCTTACCGGTTATATTTCTTACTTATTTTCTTTCGCCCAGCTTCGCATCAATAAAGAAGATTCCGGCTGCACCGGCTTTCTTCACCATATCCACGATACCGGCAGCGGTAGCTTCTTCCTCTACCTGCTCGCGAACGAATCCCCACAAGAAGTCTTGGGAAGCCTTATCTTTTTCAGCGGCAGCCACGTCTACGAGAGCGTCAATCATCTTCGATACGCGGCATTCGTGTTCGTAAACCTGCTCGAATACTTCCAGCGGAGTACCGAAGTCGTTGGGAACAACGTCAACCTTATCCAGTTTGGCTTTGCCACCACGCTTGATAATATACGATGCCAGCTCACAAGCATGTGCATGTTCTTCAAACGACTGCTTCTTCAACCAGGAAGCCATACCACAATACCCCTCTTTCTCCATATAGAAAGACATTGCCAAATAAAGGTTGGATGACCACATCTCAGCAGTAATCTGCTCGTTAATTGCATTCTGTAATTTTTCTGTTATCATAATTGTATTTATTAAGTAAATTGAAATGATTACAAATATAACAAGAACACATGAATATTGTTTATCCCAATAACATTATTTAGTAAAAAAAGCATAACATAACCTTTCACATATAACAATCGCATTACAATGAAACCGGATTAGGGGGCAACGGATCTTGCAGAATGATACAGCATCAAAACAAGGACACACTTTTATCCATTCTTCGGGTTCTATCTCGCCGTTATGATTGAAGTCGGGACTAAGGTCGCGATGCCCGCAGAGACGGCTGCCGGGATAACCACGCAGTAACAGCATAACAAGCATACGCAAAGAGTGTTTCTGAAAATCGGTACGGGTAGCGACAGGGCGTCCCCGTTCATCCAACCCGCTCTCGCAGCAAATACCTATGCTGTGAGCGTTATAGCCGCGGCACGCTCCTCGGAATGTTTCAAAGGACGGAGCATCTTTATATCACCGTTCTTGCAGATATAATAGTGATAACCTGCGCCGAAGAAGCCCTGGCTCAGGTGGTCTGTTGTCAAATCATGTTCGGTATAGCTACGGTCACAGCAGGTAGCGGAACAGTGGATGACGATGAGGTTGGTAAATCTCACGTAACTTAAGTATAAGGTATAAAATATGAAACATAATTAAGCAGGCATTGCTTGTACGCCTAAAGCACAGAGAACGGCAGATGCCACTACGATTACGATTTTAAGGAGCTTGTCCCACCAGTTTGATTTTGTTGTCATAAGATTTAAATTAAGGGTTTCATTTTTATAAGTTATGTTAAAAAAAACGGGCACAAAGGTATACAAAAAAGCGATGTATAATACGTATCGAATACTCTTCGGGAACAAGCCGCTATCTGCAAGTAAACAAATTTCAGAAAAATGCAGTATATTTATCGCGTGCGGTAATGGCGCACGCAAAGACTGTAAATATTATAAAGCCAACAGATTATGAAAGATTT